>Ga0315277_10003209_pt1 | contig 22251 bp, 26 predicted proteins | sample YL17G05_15_MG_FD_203695 | JGI IMG/M metagenome (GOLD analysis project Ga0315277, IMG submission 203695) | Sediment microbial communities from Yellowstone Lake, YNP, Wyoming, USA - YL17G05_15 | ecosystem: Environmental > Aquatic > Freshwater > Lake > Sediment | place: USA: Wyoming | collected...
GGAATAGCATTAAGTTTAATAGGTTCAGTTTTAATGGCATATTTTAGCATAGTTACATGGGTTGCGACGGAAGTTTTTTAGCTAAATCATAAACCAGGTTCTAACACCGTCCACTAGGGGGAGCCCATTCGACAAGCTCAGGACAAGCCGCCAAAATCGCCAATTGGGCGGTTTTTTGGTAGAATAGAGGAATATGGAACAAGAATTTTTTAAACCAGCAAAAAAAGAATATGAAGAAAAATAGATTACAAATTTTTTTGCTTATATTGATAATGATAAGCTTAGGAGCGATTGGATATCTTGGATATCAGAATTATGTGCTGGAAAAAAATAAGCTGTCTCTTGAAAGCGAACTTTCAAAAACCCGAGCGGATCTTGCTTCAATGAAAAAAAACCTTGAAACTGTTATTGATTCTCTTCAACAGGAACTTGTGAAAACAACAGCCGAGCGTAATGATTTTGAACAAAAATATAACGAAGAGAAAAGTAAAATGGATTCTTTTGCATCGCAGATCGGGGGCATTCAGGGTACGGTTGGAACTTTGGAAAAATTGAGCCAGACAGATCCAGAATTACTTAAGAAATATTCTAAAGTTTATTTTCTAAGTGAAAATTATGTACCTGAATCATTTGTTAAGATAGAACCAAAATATACTTATGACTCGATAAAGGATTATTTGATTTATGCGAGAATATGGCAGTTTGTGCACGATATGCTGATAGCCGCAGATAATGATAATATTCATATTAGAGTTATCTCAGCCTACAGGTCATTTGGCACACAAAGTGAATTGAAATCATCATATACTATGGTTTACGGTTCGGGCGCTAACGAATTTAGTGCAGACCAAGGTTATTCAGAACATCAACTTGGCACAACCCTTGATTTTTCAACAGAAGAAATCGGGGCAAGTTATTTGATTTTTGACAAAACAACGGCTTACCAATGGCTCTTAGAAAATGCTTATAAATACGGATTTATTCTTTCATATCCGGAAGATAATAAATACTATCAGTTTGAACCTTGGCATTGGAGATTTGTAGGCAGGAGTCTGGCTGAAAAATTACATCAAGAAGGCAAAAATTTTTACGACCTTGACCAGCGTGAAATTGACCAATACCTTATATCTTTTTTAGACTAGATATTAAAAATAAAATTTGTATATCCTGAAGAAACCAATTTTATCGCCAATCAGGTTTACCCCGTAGGAAGCTTACTTTCCTACTGGGGCGGTTTTTTTGGTAGAATTTAGATATGGAAAACATTAAATTAGTTTGCTTTGATGTTGATGGAACCCTAGTTGATGGCAATGCTTGGTGGATGCTGACCAAAGCTCTAGGATATCCACTGGAAAAAACTATTAGTATTTTTAATCAAGCCAGGAAAGGAAAGATTTCCTTTCGTGATGGCGAAAGATTGTTTACAAAAATGTTCCAAGAGAGCGGTAACGCCACAAGAGAATTCATTAGGAATTTTTTTGAAAGTATTGATGTTAAGCCCGAAGCCAAAGATTTAATCTCTTATCTAAAACAAAAAGGATATATAATCTATTTAATTTCTGGAGGAATTGATATATACGTTAATGCTATTGCAAGAAAACTCAGAGTCGATGGCTTTTACGCAAATTCTTCTTTAGGGTTTGATAAGAAAGGGATACTTCAAGGAATTCATTATCGTGAAAATCAGAAAGGAGTAAAAGCTGAGCAACTTCAAGAACTTATTAGAAAAATTGGAATTGATATGAACCGTGTCGTTTTTATTGGAGATAGCGAGAACGATATTGATGTCTTTAAGACTACTAAACATGGAATAGCTATATCTACCTCCGATGAAGAATTAAAGAAAGCATCTTGGAAATCGGTTAACTCATTATCAGAAATTAAAAATATTCTTTAATAAACTAGGTTCTAACGTCGTCCATCAGGGGGAGCCACCCCGCCCGAGACCCTGCACCAGAACTAAGTTCGGTGCGGGGCATGGTTTTTCTCCCGAGTTTTTGTTTGGTATAATTAATATTGAAAAACATGTATCGAAAAGACAAAATAGACGAATTTTTTACCAGGAAAGCCAAAGAAGAAGGTTATCCAGCAAGATCAGTCTATAAAATTAAAGAAATAGATGAAAAACACCACCTTTTTAAAAAGGGCGATAATGTTTTGGATTTAGGATGTGCGCCCGGTTCCTGGCTTCTTTTTGTTGCAAATAAAATAGGCAGTCGGGGCAAAGTTGTTGGTATTGATATAAAAGACATTAAAATAACGCTAAAGGAGAACATTATATTTATTAAAAAAGATATTATGGATTTTGAAAGATCGGGAGCAAAAGAATTAAACCAAAAATATCAGGCGGTAATTTCTGATTTAGCGCCATCAACTTCTGGCATAGAATTTGTTGACGCGGGTAAATCTTTAGAGCTTTCCGAAAAGGCTTTCGATATTGCAAAAATGGTTTTAGTATTTGGCGGAAATTTTGTCTGCAAAATTTTTGAAGGAGAGCTTACTAATGATTTTTTCAAAGAAGTGGAAAAAAGTTTTAAATTTACAAAAAGATTTAGACCAAAAGCGGTAATTAAGAGAAGTAAAGAATTTTATATTGTCGGAAAAGGATTTAAAGGTAATTAATAGAAAAATTTTCGTCCTATAGTTTTTCTCTCGGGCTTGCCCCCACACCATAACGAGCACTCTGCTTCGCAAATGAATATAATTTATGCTCATTTGGTGTGGGGGCTTGCTTTTTAAAAAGAAGGGGCGTATAATGAAAACAGAGACTCTGAGAGTTTTGAACTACAAATAGTCACCGGATTATTATTAAGGAAAATACTCAGCAATACTATTTGCGACTCACCATTATTAGGAGTTGCTTTTTATTTACGAAATATGATTCCAAGATTCAAAAAGGTTCAAAAAGTTATAAACCAACACTTAAAAAAGGAGGAGTTTTTAGAGGAACATAATAAATTGTCTCCCGTAAGTCTGAGAGCTACTATTTCTTTGCTTTCTCGTTTTAGAATAGAAAAAGCCTCGCTCTTTAAGAGTGATGATTGGTCCATAGATAAACTCAGGAGGCCGTTTATTTTGTGGCTTACTTCTTTATCTTGGGATAAAAAGAAAGTATAAATTTAACTAAATAGATTATGAAAAATAAAAAGAATAAAAATTACGGGAGAAACAGAACAAGACGCAAACGATTTTTAAAAAGGCATCGTAATTAAATAAATTCAGTTTTTATTTTAGACAGGTTCGGATAATGTCCAATCAGGAGGAGTAAATAAAATCGCCAATCAGGCGATTTTTATGTTAGACCTTATTGTATTGTCGTCGTGATATGGTACAATAGTTTTTAAGTATTAATTTTTATTTTAAATTTTATGGAAAAAATTGGTATCGTCACTGAGGAAACAACTATTTTGCCTCAGGAAATAATTAATAAATATCAAATTGTTTTTGTTCCAGTAAAGTTGCACTGGCCGGAAATTGAGAATTTGCCTGGTGAAAACACTTTTCAAAAAATGCGGGGACTGGAAAAAAGAGGAATTAAAAGTTTTGGGAAAACTTCCCAGCCTTCAATGAAAGATTTTTTGGATGCTTATAATTTGCAGCTTTCCAGATTTGATAAAGTTATTTGTCTCGCATTAACTTCTGTACATTCAGGAAGTTATAATTCGGCGGTACAGGGCAGGAATTTTTTAGAGCCGGAAAAACAGAGCAGAGTCTTTGTTATTGATAGCCAAAGTGCAACTTGTGGCCAAGCTCTGATAGTTTTTAAAATAATAGATCTGATTCAGGCTGGCAAAAGTGCAGAAGAAATTGTTAAAGAAATAAAAGAATTTCTGCCCAAAGTCCATCTTTATTTGATGCTTGAAGATCCAAAATGGCTGGAAGCTAGTGGTAGAATAAATTCTTTGGTGGCTAATTTACTGAGAGAAATGATAAAAAGGGGTATTCGTATCTCGATTACTTTTAAAGAGGGGAAACTAACTCCAGCTGGAATTAAAATTGGCGCTAAAGATATTCCAATAGCCATTTTTAAGCAGTTTGAATCAGAAATAAAAAAATTTAAAGCCGAGGGTAAAAAGATAAAAGGCGCAATTTCTCATGGAGACTGGCCAGAAGGAGCTCAGAGATTAAGGGAAATGGTTGAGAAAGAAAAAAATATTGAAGTGGTTTCTTTGAGTATAATAGATAACGTAATTGGTGCGATAACTGGACCAAACACCTTAATTTTTAGTTGGTATGAAATTTAGTATTTAAAAAATTAAAAAATAGATTATAATTAAATAAAGAATTTAATTATCCCTAGGGATATAATAAAATAACATGTATGTTCCAACAAAAATATTTTTAACAAAAGGAGTCGGAGTTCATAAAGATAAGCTTGCCTCTTTTGAGTTGGCCTTAAGAGATGCTGGAATAGAAAAATGCAACCTAGTTTTTGTTTCCAGTATTTTGCCTCCAAGCTGCAAAATAATACCAAAGGATGATGGAGTAAAATTTTTAAAAGCCGGGCAAATAACTTTTTGCGTTGTTTCCAGAAATGATACTGATGAGCCCAATCGTTTAATTTCAGTTGCTATTGGAGTTGCCGTGCCAAAGGAAAGTGATCAGTACGGCTATCTTTCTGAGCACCATGCTTTCGGACAGAAGGCAGAGCTGGCCGGAGAATATGCAGAAGACCTGGCAGCAACGATGCTGGCAACAACTTTGGGAATAGAATTTGATCCAGCTAAAGCCTGGGAAGAAAGAGAACAGGTTTATAAAGCCAGCGGTCGGATTTTTAAAACGACTAATGTTTGTCAATCATCTGAAGGAAACAAAGATGGTCTTTGGACGACTGTAATTACAGCCGCAGTTTTGCTAGAATAAAAAATAATAGTTTCTAATTTTAGCAAAAGCCCGAGCTTTGCTCGGGCTTTTGCGTTGGCGGAGGTCGCTGATTTTTGCCAACGTAAATATGGGAAAGGTAGTAATTTTTTGGTAGAATTACTAAAAGATCAGTTTTGATTTATGAACTTATTCCATCTGAAAAATAATAAGAATAATAACGGTATTCTTCCGAAACCCAAGACATGGGATTTTGAATGTGTGAGTTGTACGGCCGAGGTAATTCTTGAGAAGTTTAAAACTGCAAAAAGTGGCCTTACTGAGCATGAGGCACGAAAAAGGCTCGAGCAGTATGGTTACAACGAGCCCACAAGGAAAGGAGAAAGAAATATTTTAATCCAAATTCTTTCCAGATTTCTTAACCCACTCGTTGTAGTTCTCATAATTATTGCCGCCTTTTCATTTTTTTTAGGTGGGAAAGACGGAAAGATTAGCGCCGTTATAGTTTTTGCAATGGCCGCATTAAGCGTTTTGCTTTCTTTTATTCAAGAACACAGAGCGGGTAAAGAAGTGGAGAAACTTAGTGAAATGGTACGGACCACTGCCACAGTTTACCGTAATGGAAACCCTAGAGAAGTAAAGATAAAAGAACTAGTTCCTGGCGATATAGTTGATCTGTTTGCTGGCGATATGATTCCTGCCGATCTTCGAATTATTTTTTGCAAAGATCTGTTCATCAACGAAGCCTCTCTGACGGGTGAATCTTTCCCAGTCGAAAAAGTTTCAACTCCTGTAGCGCCAAAAAAATACGCGATTTCTGAATTAACCAACATAGCCTTTATGGGCTCAAGCGTAGTTAGCGGTACGGCGCTGGGATTGGTTATGAAAACCGGTGTTTCCACTCAGTTTGGCGAAATTTCAAAAAAGATTTCGGAAATGAGGGCGGAAACCAGTTTCGAAAAAGGGATAAAAGGGTTCACCATGCTGATGATTCATGCCATGATTTTTATGGTTATTTTTATTTTTGCTGTCAACGCCTTGCGCCGCGGCGACCTGCTTCAGTCGTTTCTTTTTTCTCTCGGAGTTGCGGTCGGTCTTACGCCTGAGATGCTGCCCATGATAGTGACAATAAATCTTTCCAAGGGAGCTATTGCGATGTCAAAAAAAGAAGTCATCGTTAAGCGTCTGAGTTCTATACAGAATTTTGGCGCCATGGATACACTTTGCACTGATAAAACCGGAACTTTGACCATGAACAAAATAGTGCTGGAGAAGCATTGCGATGTCGTTGGTAGAGAGAACGAAGATGTTCTCCGATACGCCTACATCAACAGCTTTTATCAGACGGGATTAAAAGACCTTTTAGACAAAGCAATCCTGAAACACGAAAAAATATTAGTGAAACAATTTAAAAAAATAGATGAAGTGCCATTTGATTTTTCTCGAAGGATAATGTCTGTGGTAGTAGATACAGATGGTAGGCGATTGATGATCGCAAAGGGCGCGCCCGAAGAGATATTCAAAAGATGCACTCATTATGAATTAGATGAAAAGATATTTGAAATAAATAAGCGCATAATTTCAGACTTAAAAAAGGAGTATGACAGCTTAAGCATGGAAGGTTTTAGAGTTCTGGCCATAGCCTATAAAGATGTTCACCACGAGGAGGAGACGTTTTCAATAGATGATGAAAAAGATTTGACGCTCAAGGGCTATGTAGCATTTCTAGATCCGCCGAAACCCACCGCCAAACAGACAATTGGCGAATTAGAGAAATTGGGCATAGAGTTTAAAATCTTAACAGGAGACAACGATCTAGTCACAAAGAAAATATGCAATGACGTAGGTTTGAATGTAGAGGGGTTGATAACCGGAGAAGAAATGGAAAATCTAAATGACGAAGAGATCCGGGAAATGGTCAAAAAAACTAATGTCTTTGCTCGTCTTTCGCCCCTGCAGAAAACGATTATAATCAAGGCTTTACGCGATAACAACCACATCGTCGGTTATCTGGGGGATGGTATAAATGATGCTCCGGCTCTAAAATCCTCCGATGTTGGGATATCAGTTAATAATGCCGCTGACATCGCCAAAGAATCAGCTGATATAATTCTTCTTCAAAAAAGCTTGATGGTTTTAAAAGATGGTGTTATAGAAGGCAGAAAGATTTTTGGCAACATTCTCAAATATGTAAAAATGGGATCGAGCTCCAATTTTGGAAATATGCTGAGTATGACTGGCGGCAGTATGTTCTTGCCCTTCTTGCCTATGCTTCCGATCCAGATTCTTTTAAATAATTTTCTCTATGATATATCGCAAACAGCTCTGCCGACCGATGAGGTGGATAGTGAATACATTACAAGGGCCAGGCCTTGGAACGTTGATTACATTAAAAAATTCATGGTTATTATAGGTCCCATAAGCTCACTCTATGATTTTCTGACTTGGGGAATAATGTTCATGATGTTCTTTATCTTTGCCAATATTAAAGACTTATCCCAATTAGCTATTTTGTTCCATACCGGCTGGTTTATAGAATCATTATGCACTCAAACTCTAGTGATATACATAATCCGAACAGGAAAAATCCCATTTATTGAAAGCAGGCCCAGTAAGCCATTAATCTTCACCTCTATGTTGATAGTGGGGATAGCGATAGCTATCACGTTTTCTCCTTTTGCCAGTGCTTTTGGTTTTGTGGCGCTACCTGCCCTTTATTTCCTAATATTATTTTTCATTGTAATTACTTATTTACTTTTGGTTCAGTTGGTTAAAAGCTGGTTTATTAAACGTTACGGCTATGAATAAATTTTAGTCTTGACTCGGTCTTTTGCTCTTGCTAAAATAAAGCCGACTAAATTAGTCGGCTTTTAATTAAAAATTTCTATTTATGAAAATTTCACAAAAAACACAATACGGTTTAAGGGCTATAGTCTACCTGGCCAGATTTTCGAGTAAAAAGAAACTCTGCTGCCTAAAGAAGATTTCTCAAGATGAGGGCATCCCTTTTTCCTTTTTGGAAAAAATAATTGCAGAATTGGTGAGAAATGGTTTGGTTTTTTCCCAAAAAGGAGTAAAAGGTGGTTATTATCTGGCTAAAAAAGCAGATAAGATAAAAGTTGGCAAAGTTATTGAAATTTTAGAAGGAGTAACTGCCCCAGTTTCCTGCTTGGAAAAGAAAATAAATTTTCTCTGCCCCAGAGAAAATTTATGCTTGGCAAAGAAATTCTGGAAAAGATTTCAAAAATCAATAAACTCTGCCCTTGACTCAATAACCTTAGGAGAATTGATTAAATAAATATGGTAAAAATTAAAAAAATATACTTAGATTACGCGGCTACCACTCCGGTTGATCCGAGAGTTGTAAGAGTTATGCTTCCTTATTTTTCAGAAAAATTCGGCAACACAATGTCTCTGCACGGACTTGGTCAGGAAGCTAAATCCGCGTTAGAGGAAAGCCGGGAAGTAGTCGCGGATTTGATAGGGGCCAAACCTAGCGAAATATTTTTTACCGGCTCTGCTACTGAAAGCAACAACCTAGCCTTAAAGGGAATTGCTTTTGCAAATAAAAAAAAGGGAAAACACATTATAATTTCCTCAATTGAGCATCCCTGCGTTATGGAAAGTGCTAAGTGGTTAGAAAAACAGGGATTTGAAATAATGAGACTGCCGGCTGATAAATACGGGTTAGTTAATCCAGACGATGTTAAAAATGCGATTAGAAAAGATACGATTCTGGTTTCTGTAATTCATGCCTCTCACGAAATAGGAACCATTGAGCCGATTAAAGAAATAGGGAAAATCTGCAGAGAAAAAGGGGTTTATTTTCATACTGATGCTTCCCAAAGTTTTGGTAAAATTCCCATTGATGTAAATAAAGTGAATATAGATTTGTTAACTGCCAGCTCGCATAAAATGTATGGACCAAAAGGCGCTGCTCTTTTATTTATCAGAGAAGGAACGAAGGTCGAACCCATCCTTCACGGGGGTGGTCACGAATCAGGATTAAGGTCTTCAACTGTTAATTTGCCGGCAATTGTTGGTTTTACAAAGGCCTGCGAGATTTATAAAAAAGAAAGGGATAAAGAAGCTCAAAGATTAATAAAATTAAGAGATAGATTAATAAAAGGAGTTTTGGCTAAAATTCCCAATTCTCATTTAAATGGCCATCCAACAAAAAGATTACCGAATAATGCTAATTTTTGGTTTGAATTTGTTGAGGGTGAATCAATTATTATTCAGTTGGATCTTTTAGGAGTTGCCGTTTCCACTGGTTCTGCCTGTTCTTCTGCGAAATTAGAGCCAAGCCATGTCCTTTTGGCGATCGGATTAAAACCTCAGGAAGCTCATGGTTCTTTGAGACTAAGCTTGGGCAGGTGGACAAAGGAAAGCGATATCAACTATGTTTTAAAAATTTTGCCTGAAATAATTAAAAAACTAAGGGAGATTTCCCCATTTAAACATGGCTACAAATAATCTTTACACAAAAAAAGTTATTGAACATTTTAAAAAACCTCACAATTACGGAAAGATAAGAAATCCTGACGGCGTCGGCAAGGTAGGTAATATAATTTGCGGGGACGTGATGTGGCTTTATATTAAGGTAGGGAAAAATAAAAAAGGAGAGGAGATGCTAAAAGATATTAAATTTGAAACTTTCGGCTGTGTGGCGGCATTGGCCACTAGCAGCGTTATTACCGATTTAGCCAAAGGAAAAACTATTCAGAATGCCTTGAAGGTTGATAAAAAACAGATAGTTGATTCTTTGGGCGGATTACCGCCAATAAAATTACACTGTTCAGTTCTAGCTGCCGATGCGCTGGCCGAGGCAATTTATGATTATTTATCAAAAAATAAAAGAAAAATTACTGCAGAGTTGGAAGAAAAACATAAAAGAATTGAAAAAGAAAAAGATTTGATAAATAAAAGATACAAAGAATGGTCTGGAGTTGAAGAAAAAATGCATGAAAATGGCTAAAGAAACAAAAAACAAAAAAGTAATAGTAGCGATGTCGGGAGGTGTGGATTCCTCTGTGGCAGCCGCTCTTTTGAAAAAAGCCGGTTTTGATGTTGTTGGTATTTTTATGAAATTTTGGCATGGTGCAAGCTCTGGCGAAAACCGATGTTGTTCTTCAGAGTCGGAAAAAAGAGCTAGAAAAGTGGCCAAAATCTTGAAGATTCCGTTTTACGTTTTTAATTTTGAGAATGAATTTAAAAAAAGAGTGGTTGATAATTTTCTGAAAGAATACAAAAAAGGGTTGACTCCCAATCCTTGCGTAGTTTGCAACAAAGAAATAAAATTTGGTTTGCTTTTGGAAAAGGCTCTGGGTTTAAACGCCTACTTTGTGGCAACAGGCCATTACGGTCGCCTTTTGCGTGTGGGGCAGAATTTTAAACTTTTACAGGCTAGAGACAAAGAGAAAGACCAGTCTTATTTTTTGTGGCGGCTTAATCAGAGACAGTTAAGCAAAATTTTATTTCCAGTAGGAAATTACACTAGAAGGGAAGTGGAAGCTATGGCAAGAATATTTAAGTTGCCTGTGCTTTCAGCCAGAAAATCAGTTGAGGTTTGTTTTGTTCCAGATAATATCAATGATTTTCTGAAAAAATATCTTAAGGAAAAGCCGGGTCGCATTATAGACAAAACAGGAAAAGTAATTGGCAGGCATAATGGTTTATGGTTTTATACTATTGGCCAAAGAAAGGGGATAAAACTAGCTGGTGGGCCTTATTATGTGATAGCAAAAGATTTTAAGAAAAATATTTTATTCGTTTCTAAAAATAAAAAAGATTTGGCAGAAAAAGAGTTGATTGCCAAAAATATAAATTGGATTGCAGGAGATGCGCCCGGACTTCCTTTAAAAATAAAAGCCAAAATCCGTTATCGTCACGAGGCCGTTCCGGCAACTATATACAGGTCAAAAGATACTAAATACAAAATACTTTTTAACAAGCCCCAGTTTGTCATTACTCCCGGCCAGTCAGTCGTATTTTTGAAAGGTAAAGAGCTTCTTGGCGGAGGGATAATCATTAAATAGAAAAATGCCCTTCGGGGCATTTTTTTGTTGACAAAATGCATAGATTATATATGATAAAACACTAGGAGGGAAAGATGAAAATTGAAAATAATACCAGGCAGGACTATAGCTCTTATTATACATAATGGCAAATTAGGGGTTGTCATAGAAAAATATCTGAACAAATGGACCATTAAATCCGGCATGGATAGCTGGATTTTGGAAGAAAAAGGATTTATTCCAGTCTTGAATCTTCGCAAAGAAGCAAATAGGACGCTTTTTACTCCTGACGAGATAATCGGAAGGCACAAAGTCGCCATACTGAATGCTTTGAGGAAAGCTGTCAGTTTGACAAAAGAAAACCAGCAACTGAGAATTGATGTCAGCACGTCTCGGTTTACCCCAAAAACAAAGACTTAAATCTGTTATGGTTCCTAAAGGGTTATCAATAAAAAAGATAATCCTTTTTTTATTTAGTTGAATTTTTGAGAAAATCGGACTAAAATTAAATAATATTATGAAAAAAATTCTTAAATTTATCATCAGTATAATTATTTGCCAGCTGGCCGGAGTTGTGGGATCATTTTTCACAGTGCCGGCAATCGGCGATTGGTACGCAAAATTAAACAAGCCCTCATTTACTCCGCCGGGTTCTTTTATCGGGCTTGTTTGGGTTATTTTGTTTTTCCTGATGGGGATTTCCTTATATTTAGTTTGGTCAAAAAACTGGCAAATTAATATTTCGGCCGAGGGGCAGGAAAGAAAAGCCTGGAATCGCTTTTCGGAAAAATTATGGTCAGGTACCTGGCGGGAAGAAAACACCATTGCCATTTTTATTCTTCAGCTGGTTTTGAATATTCTTTGGTCAGTAATATTTTTCGGTTTAAAGTCGCCAGGCCCTGCCTTTTTTGAACTGATAATGCTCTGGTTTGCGATATTATACACGATTGCTAATTTCTATCGTGTCTCCAAAACCGCAGCTTATCTTTTGATACCCTATATTTTCTGGGTTTCTTTTGCCGGATTTTTAAATTTTAGGCTTTGGAGAATGAACTAAAAAACCCCTCCAGGGCTTTTTGATATTGACGAGTTTTTAAGGTTCTGCTATATTTTAAAATTACAGCTCTTTAAGGGAGGTGATATTACGGCGGAAAAAACATTAATAGGGAAAATCACTCATTTCTATCCGGAGATAAAAGTCGCAGTGCTTAAGCTCAAGGAGGACTTGAAAGTAGGCGATACCATTACGGTCCTTGGCAAAAAGAACAGCCCTGTTTTTAAAAAGGCTAATCTTAATTTCACTCAGACAGTTGAGTCAATGCAAATCGAGCATGAACCAATACAAAAAGCCAATCCCGGCGATTTAATAGGCCTGCAAGTCATCGAAGAAGTGCACGAAGGATGTTGCGTCTTCAAAAAACTTTAATCTCTTCCCGTTCTGCCATCTCTTTGCGGTTCTAACCCCCTTTTTTCGAACCGCTTTTTTATTTTTAAACCGTTAAATTCGCTTCAGGCGACTATTTAACTGGATTGAATTTTCACTCATAGCATTGACTTTTTGGGCTAGGTTTTGTAGATTACTACTAGCACATAAAATATAAGGAGAGTGAAAAATACGAAAGATCCGAGATTGGAAAAACTAGCCAAGATTCTAGTGCACCACTCAACACGCCTTCAGAAAGGAGAGAATGTCCTAATCGAAGCTTTTGATCTGCCTGATCCCGCTTTGGTTAAGCTATTGATTGCTGAAGCAAAAGCAATGGGAGCTATTCCTGTAGTTGCACTGCAAAACCAGGAAATCATACGCGAATTATGCCGCTATGGAACCGAAGAGGTGTTTAACCTCATCGCTGATGTCGAAGCTTATCGGATAAAAAAGATGCAGGCCTATATAGGCATCCGAGGCTCATTGAATACAACGGAACTCGTTGATGTTCCCAGCGAAAATATAGGCCGTTACGAATCGCTTTGGATAAAGCCAGTTCATCTCAACATAAGAGTTCCGTCGACAAAATGGGTAGTCCTTCGTTACCCGAATTATTCAATGGCCCAACAAGCCGGAATGAGCACCGAAGCCTTTGAAGATTTCTATTTTAATGTCTGCACAATAGACTACGGCCGTATGGAAGAAGCTATGAAACCATTGAAAGAGCTGATGGAAAGAACAGATAAGGTTAATATCATGGGCCCTGGCACTGATTTGGATTTTTCAATAAAAGGAATTCCAACGGTTCCATGCTTTGGCCGGCGTAACATACCTGATGGTGAAATATATACTGCTCCGATCCGTGAATCGGTTTATGGTCGCATCACATTCAACACACCAGCTCTTCGAGGTGGCAGGACTTTTCAAGATATCCGATTTGAATTCGAAAACGGCAAAATCACCAAAGCCACCGCAGGAGATCAGACTGACGAAATCAACAAGATTCTTGATATTGACGAAGGAGCTCGCTTTATTGGCGAATTTTCTTTCGGTGTAAATCCCTCTATTCTGCAACCGATGAAAGACACGCTTTTTGACGAAAAGATCTCAGGTTCCTTCCACTTCACCCCCGGCTCTTCATATAAAGAAGCGGACAACGGCAACAAATCCGCCATTCACTGGGATTTGGTTGCAATCCAGCGTCCCGAATACGGCGGCGGCCAGATCTTCTTTGATGGCGTACTGATCAGGAAAGGCGGCCTTTTCGTACCCGAAGAACTCCAGGGATTAAATCCTGAAAATCTGAAGTAGAACAACGAAGACTCTCTAAGCAAAGAGATAAATCCCAATTTTTTATCTCTTTTTTATTTTAATTTTCGCTCAAATGGGTGGTAGGCAATTCTCATTTGCAGATTAGTAAAGGATTTGATATAAAGAAATCAGCTATTTCAAAAAGGTGATAGAAGAATGCAACCGAACCTTCGAGCTTTAGAAAAATGGCGAGATCGGCTTCATATAGTTGGTCATCCAATTCGTCTGTCAATCCTGATAATACTTTACGGCGCAGAAGTCATTGAACGTCAAAAAGTAGAAGAAGAATTAACGCGCGATTATCCAATAGGATTCCTGAAGTATCATATCAAAATGATAAAATCTGCTTTGCCAGTGATAAAAACCGCCGGATTCTCTGTGCTTATGTACTACTTAATTGTCTGGCCAGTGAAATTCTTTATCTATCTCAAAATGGGTAAAGGTATCCTTCTGCCATTCTCTGTCAAAAAATAAAACCAAATAATCGGCTGAGATAACCTCAGCTTTTTTATTTGACAAAGTATATAAATACTATTATAATTAAAACACTTTTAAATCGTACTTTTAAAAAGGAGTGGAAATAAGGAGTGAAATAAGGAATGATGAAAACTGAACAAAAACAAAATCAGCTGTCTCAGATTAGAGCAATGGTTGATCAGGTTCATGATCTCCAAAATTTGGGAATTGAACCCGGGATAAAGGAAAGCATAGTCTGTCTTTGGGCTATGGCTTTCAATACAAACGCTTCCTGCGAGGGTCATCTCGATCATGGACTGGGCGGTCCTTGGGCAGATATTGGTAAAGAGATGCCGAAAATTACATTCGATAAAGCAAATATAAAACGAAAGATATTCCTACGAATCGCAAAGGTGCTGAAGAAAACGTCTCTGGTTTCTGACAAATTATTGCAGGGATTAGAAATACATCTGATTGTTCCGTATACCAGAGAAATGAGAAGGCAGAAAAAATTATTCCAGAGAGAAAACCTCCAGCAACAGATGCAATTAGTCGGCCTCCTCGAGGAGTTCTACAAAAATAGGGAAGTATCAACCGACGTTCGGTTGATTATAGAGATCGCAGCAGGACGCTTAATTAGCCAGGGTGCAAGATTTCGGGAACTTCGTTCCAGTGAAGAAAAGGAAAAGAAACTCAAGGAATACAAAGAAGAAATGTCGGCCTTTACCAATTTTCTAAAAAAGAAATATTTTGAAAAATGAAGAGGTGTCAAAATTTTTTGTTTACCTCTTTTTTCTTTTTAACCCGTTAAATTCGCTTCAAGCGACTATTTAACTGGGTTAAATTTTCGCAGTAAAAAGAATATTATAGAGAGAGAAAGTATGAAAGAAAAAATTACGAAATTTAATTCAATTATAATTTTAATTGTTCTTGTGACCATTGTTTTTCCTTTTATTACTCAGGCTTTTGTAAGGACATACGAAGTTTCAGATTCTAACCCGCCAGGATTTTTGCAAGGAGTTTGGCAGGGTTTATTAGCCCCTTATGCACTAATAGCCCAATTATTCATAAATGACGTCGTTGTATATGCTACTCCTAATGTGGGCTGGAATTATAATTTAGGATTTCTGATTGGAGTACTTGGTTCTTTGCACGTAGGTTGGTTTTGCGCAATAATTTCATACGTAGGACATGTAATTTAATTAAATGATTAGGTTTCGTCTCGGCCTGTTGATTTTGCCCACTGTGGGCATTTTTTGTTTCAGTTGAATTTTGAAAGTTGACAAATATTATTAATTACCCTATTTTTAAATTAGTGACTGGAATGATTAAGCCGATTTGTAATTGTAATTGCCGAAAATGTTATCGGAATCAGAAGGATCGTGAAGACCGAAGAACCAGAGAAGAAAAACCTTCACCCTGTTTCGCTCTTTAACACCTAAGCCCTTCGGGGCGTTTTTCTTTTCCGGATTTAATTCTCGCTCAAAGGAAGGTAAAAATGATTGACAAAATTTTAATTGTAAATTATAATAAGCACCGGAGGAAAAACAAATAAGGAGGAATATGAATGAGCAAAACTGCAGTGACTTATCCTATAGTAGCGGCTTTAGTTGCAGCAGAAAGATTTCTTGGTCCTGATCGTAAATGGAAACCTACCAATAGGAAACCTACCAGCGGACAGCAGAAGCGCTTTCTCGAGCAGTTCTTTAACATCTGTCGCGCAGATAACATTCCCGAAATTAGGAGTATTGCATCTGCGAACATTGAGGAAGTTAATAAATTCCTGGCGGACAATGGATTTTCGATACGACTCTCGCCATTGCCTTCGGGTTCATTTGGTGCAGCCAGTATCTTGGACTTACTCATCGAATGGATCGAAAAAGGCGAAAAGACTAAAGTGAGAACCGACGATAGAAAGAAATTCCCGGGAGTACGAATCAAAGGAGAAAACGTTTCATTCTATACTATCCCAGGTCACAAAGAACCAATTGCCTGTCTGAAGACTAAATCTGGAGACAGAGTTTTTATGACAATGCTCAACCAGTCGCCTGAAGGATTCGATCTCGTAAAGAAAGCTGAAAAACTCTCTGACTTTGACAAATGTTGGGAAGATGTCGATGAATACGATGGAATAGTCTTTCCGATGGTTGATCTCAACCAGACTGTGGACATTTCTTGGCTTGAGGGACTTGGTACTATAGATGAAAAGAATGTATTCTGGTATATTGCCCAAGCGCTTCAGCAGACAAAAGTGAGAATGAATGAGATCGGAGTAAGAGTCCAAAGCGCAGTCGCTGTTGGCTTAATGAAAGGAGTCATGCCGCATAGACCAGACCTCATTATCAATCGGCCGTTCCTGATGTGGATCGAGCGCCCAGGATTAGAGAAGCCGCTTTTCGTAGGATATATCACAGAAGAAGACTGGAAAAATCCAGGCAGTCTTTAGGGGATATTTTTGTCCCCCAAGAACTCCTTTTTTTGTAAGAGGTAGCTTTCGCGAAACTATTTTGCAAAGCTGCTTTTTTATTTCTCCCGCCAGCGCCGCGGCGCTGGCGGGAAGGTGATGGCGAGGAGGCATTGACAGGAATAATTTTTGTAATATATACTGTTATTGGGTGGGTGCGTTAATCCGATGAAGCACGCCTCTGTGAAGGGTTCAGGGCTTGAGCGAGGAGTACCTACCCGAAACGTTCTTTTCATAAAAACAAAGGTGATAGATTTTGGGCAAAAAACCAAGGAAAGAAGAAAGAAGAGAAACAAAAATGTTTGTCTTATGTAATGAAGTGGTTGGAGGACGAGTGTTATTCGTTGCAACAACAGGTGGCAACCACGAAGTTTCATAAATCAGTCATGCGGCATTAGCCGCTCTTTTTATTTGATTTTTCATTCAAACGGCGTTGACAAAAATTAGAATAGGGCATATAATTAAAAACTAAAAAGGAGGGATGAAAAACGAGACAAACAAGTTTAAGTCTCAATGAGCTCTTGGAAGAGTTAAAAAATCCATCTCTAGGATACCCGAGATGCTTAATCATAAACGAACTAGGTCATGTATGCTTAAACGGAAATGCAGAAGAGAAGAGAAAAGCAGAACAAACTTTACTAATCCTGCTACGGGACAGAGAAGAAGAATCTAGAGGCATAGTTTTCGCCTGCCTTTCAATGATTAAATATCCTGATCCCGAAACCGATGTTGCTCTTCAGGAGTTCAAGATAGACCCAACTAACAGAGCACTGGTTGAAGAAATGAAGCCACAGATAGCACGTTTAAAAAGGCTTAACAAGATAAAATCATGAGAAGGAGGAAAATTGTTTGAGTGATTCAATAAACAAGATAGCAGCTAAAGTTGATGGGATAGTTGAAAATCTAGGAAGAAAAGAGAATGTGGCCTGCGAAATTTGCAAAAAAACCTACACAGATCATCCGGACACGTGTAGAGGATATAACTGGCGTATATCTTTCAGCAAAGGAATCTGGTATTTTAACCTATTCCGTCATAAAGACGAAATCTGGTGGACAAGCGTCGAGGGAACCATAGAAGACATTCTGCTAAAAGCTCTCGAAGGATTATTTAGCGGTGATTGGAAAAAAAATAAAGAGTCACAATAGGCTCTCAAGAGGTTACTCCAAGAAAAGGATACACCTCTTTTTTTATTCCTTGACTTAATCTTTGATAGTGATATTTTGAAACTGCAGAACATTAAAAAAATGGTGAACAGGAAAATGGGAACAAAAGAAGCTATTTTAGTATGTTCAGATTGGCAATGTCATACAATTGTTGGAAAGGCTATTTGTCCAGAGTGTAATACTATACTGAATTATGTTCATAGAAAGAAAGCTCATTGTCCTAAATGCCAAGAGAATTGGCATCCGGTTAATCTTAATAGGAGATGCATCAAATGTTGTTCTTCGGATTTGACTTTTAAACCTAGCTAAATTGTTCTTAGGCCCCCTCGGGGCGTTTTTATTTTCTGGATTTAATTTTCGTCCAAATGAGGATAGAGACGGCCCCCTCGCCCGCGGGGCGAGGGGGGGCAAACCATTGACAAATTATATATATTTGCTATAATAGAGGTGTTAAATAAGATTGTTCTTTGATAAAACAAAGGGGAAGGAAAAATTTTCACCTCCGTAGAAAAGAAATCATAAATTGGTTTCTTGTCTTCGGAGTGTGAAACTGTGACTGCAGAAGATAAAAAAAAGAAAAAGACAACAATTACGGTCGAGGAATGCATGAACCCGAATATGAGAAAATACCTAACTGAACAAAATATTTCTGATTCTGAGTTAGCATATTTCTCTTGGCTTCAGACTAGAAAGTGGCTTGAAGATATTGGAAAAAAGATAGTTGGCGAAGCGGGTTTCCAGCTCATTAAAGAGATAATCGAAATGCCTGGAGTAGAAGCTGTTTTTATCAATCCTTTTGAATTGAAAGTGGTGATAAAAAAGGATGTCATTTGGACACTTATTGAACCTCGGATATTGAGAATTATCAAAAAACACATCAAGGCTATTGAACAACATTGACATCCCCTTTTTTTTCGAGCCCATAAATATTTGTGGGTTGGAAAAACGCAGGAACTGTCTGTAATCAGGCAGTTTTTGTTTGACAAAGGAATCACTTTTTGCCATTATTTAATAATTGAACATTAACAAAGAGGTGAGAATATGGACTTGAAAGAATTGAAACAAGTTTTTATCGGAATATACAAGAATTTCTACCAAGGCCGTGGCGCGATGTTGCTTCCGATGATGTTGTTCGCGATAGCTAACTGCGCTGTAGGTTCATTCATAATCTTTGTTTCCTACCAAGGAATAATGGCATGGCTGTTATTCGCTACTATGATCTACGCTTGGGCATTAGCTCTCCCGGCGACAATATATTTGATAGACCAAAAGAGAGGGCCTCCAAAGCTATCAGAAATAAGAGTCATAAAAGATTCCGGCTGCGATGGTTTCAGTTAAATACTCATAGATACTCACAAGAGGGTTACTCCCTCTTTTTTATTTGCCGAAATTGATAAAAAACCAAAAATCAGATAAAGTGAAAGAAGAAATAAGATCAGTATGAAATCTTTAGTTGTTTATTATTCAGAAACGGGAAATACAGAGAAGGTGGCGAAGGCAATTACAGCAGCAATTGCCGGAGACATTAAGAGGATAGAGGAGACAAAGCCCGGGGAATTGGCTGATTACGATTTAATATTTATCGGAACGCCGGTTCATGGTTCAAGACCTGCTAAAAAAATAGAGGATTTCCTGGATGAGCTGCCAGAGCTTTCCGGTAAAAAAGCCGCAGCTTTTTGCACAACGCATCTTTGGGGAGATAAAACGACTTTCGGGATTATAAAAGAGAAAGTTGAGAAAAAAGGAATTATTTTTATTGATGGTTTTTCTTGTCTGGGCTGGAGCCGTCTTGTCGGCAATTTCGGCCCGAGAATATTTAATAGAGGCCGCCCCAACGAAGAAGATTTAAGAAAAGCCGTCGAATTCGCCAAAAGGGTTGGGGGAAGTTAGGAGGTGGAGGGGGAATAATTTATTCGTTGGATATTACAAAGAAAAAATTATGCAAAAAGAAGTTAAAGAAAAAAATAATATTGCGTATATTGACGCCGCTAATTTATATAACGGTATTAAGTCTCTTGGTTGGAAACTTGATTACGCGCGATTTAGAGTTTGGCTTTCTGAAAAATATTTGGTAAAACGGGCATATCTTTTTATCGGTTTGGTTCCAAAATACAAAGATCTTTATACGCATTTACAGGAAGCAGGTTTTACTTTGGTATTTAAAGAAACAACATATGATGGAGAGGGAAATATAAAAGGAAATTGCGACGCGGATTTAGTTCTTCAAGCAACCCGAGATTATTACGAAAACAACTTTGAAAAAGCGATTATTACGGCAAGCGATGGAGATTACTCCGGTTTAGTTAAATTTTTAAACGAGAAGAATAAAATAATAGTAATATTGTCTCCGGCAAATGAAAAAAAGTGCTCTATTCTTTTAAAAAGAACCGGTGTGCCGATAACCTATCTGAATGATAAAAGAGCTATTTTAGAGAAGAAAGAATCGTAAAAGAAAAAGCCCCCAATGCGGACAGCCGCATAAGGGTCTTTTTCGTAGTGATACTATAATAATATCAGATTATAAACAGATGTCAATAGCGCGAATAAATATTTTTTCCACAGGATTATTTAATAGGAAGTGATAACCAAAAAAATAACGGCGGGGGAATGGATAGAAACCTGAATCTCGCCAAAAAAGTTGGGGGAGAATAAAAAATCGCCCGGCCGTCAGGCATAGGGCGATTTCAGTTAAATAATAAAATTAAAGTTGACACTAATAATTGGTTTTACTATAATCAAAATTGCGAGGCGATAAGCCTCTGCGCCACCGAGAGGTGGCCGGTGCCGGGGCTTGCCCTGGCATCGCAAATATATTTTAAGGAAGACCACAAGGTTCTTCCTCTTTTTTTATTTTCGCATTGAATTTTAGAGAAAAAGCAGTTTTTGTTTTTTTATTTTCGGGTTGGAATTTTGCTTAGAAGCGTTGACAAAAATTGGAATAGGGGTATAATTAAAAACTAAAAAGGAGGAAAATTGTTTGAGTGATTCAATAAACAAGATAGCAGCTAAAGTTGATGAGATCGTTTCAAATCTAGGAAGAAAAGAGAATGTGGCCTGCGAAATTTGTAAGAAAACTTACACCGATCATCTGGACACGTGCAGAGGGTATGACTGGCATATATATTTCAGCAAAGGAAACTGGCATTTCAGTTTATTCCACCATAGAGAAGAAGTATGGTGGACGAACGTCGAAGGCACGATAGAAGACATTCTTTTAAAAGCTCTTGAAGGATTATTTAGCGGAGATTGGAAAAAGAAAAAAGAGCCATAATAGGTTCTAAAGAGGTTTTTCCATAAACGGATACACCTCTTTTTTATTTGAATTTTCGCTCAAAGGAGTAAATGTGCCGCCCGAAGGGCGGCACAGAACATTGACTTTTGATGGAATTATGTTATTAAAATGTAGGTGATACGAATTGCTCGGTACCCCAAAATTCAGACACCTTTTCTATGAGTTTGAATAATATATAATAGGGGTAATAACATGGCAACAACAACAAACAAAAAAGGCTACCGGGTAGCCAAGGAAGTAAAGGAACAGATATTAAAAAGGATAAAAGACGATGGCCTCAGCGTATCCCAGGTAAGCCAGGAACACGGAGTGAGCAGCCAGACAATCTATGCCTGGCTGACCAAAGGAGCCTCTCAGAATCCTTCCTGGACCGAGTTCGCCAGATTAAAAAGAGAGAACAAAGGACTGCTGGAATTAGTAGGTTCTCTGACAGTGAAACTTTCTACAGCCCAAAAAAAGAATTGATCAGGGATTGCTCTTTGAATAAAACAGAGTTCGCCAGGATATCAGGCATTTCCAGATCAATGCTCTATTACCAGCACAGACAGCCTTCCAAAGATTGGTGGTTAAAGCAGAGAATAGAGATAGTTCTAAGACAGCATCCCAGCTATGGCCACAAGAGATTAGCTCTGCACCTTGGAGCCAACAGGAAAAGGATATTAAGGGTGATGCATATCTTCGGGATCAAGCCTTACCGAAGAAGAGGCAGGAAATACAGACAAACCAAAGATTATTCGGCCCAGTATCCCAACCTCCTTTTAACAGAATATCCCTGCTATCCTAATCATATCTGGGCATCTGACTTCACCTATCTAAAATACAAGAAAAGGATCTTGTACCTAGCCACCATAATTGATCTATTTACTAAGGAATTAGTCGGCTTCAGCGTCATGATGTTCCACTCTGTCTCGCTTACTATGAACACCCTGCTTTCTGCCGTAAAAGACCATCCTCTGCCTAAAATCCTCCATTCAGACCAGGGTTCAGAATACACCTCCAAAGATTATCTATCTTTAACCGATAACTTGGGAATCAGAATCTCCATGAGCAAGAAAGCCTCTCCCTGGGAAAACGGCTACCAGGAAGCTTTCTACTCCCAATTCAAAGTTGATTTGGGAGACCCAAACAGATTCAGTTCCTTAGGAGAACTGGTTTGGCAGATCTCTAAAACCATTCATGATTACAACAACACCAGAATCCACACCGTACTTAAAATGCCTCCGGCATTATTCAGCCAGAGGCATCAGGAAAGGTCGAGTTTGCTCTTAGAGAAGGTGTCCTAAGAAATGGGTACCTTGCA
>Ga0315277_10003212_pt1 | contig 22244 bp, 15 predicted proteins | sample YL17G05_15_MG_FD_203695 | JGI IMG/M metagenome (GOLD analysis project Ga0315277, IMG submission 203695) | Sediment microbial communities from Yellowstone Lake, YNP, Wyoming, USA - YL17G05_15 | ecosystem: Environmental > Aquatic > Freshwater > Lake > Sediment | place: USA: Wyoming | collected...
TACCACTCACGAGTTCAACAACGTGCTGATGACGATCATCAACTACGCCAAGCTGGGCATGCGTCACAAGGACAGCGCCACCCGAGAGAAGGCCTTCGAGAAGATCCTTGCGGCGGGCAACCGGGCGGCCAAGATCACCAACACGGTGCTGGGGCTGGCCCGCCGCCGCTCCGCCGGCCAGGAGCCGACCGATCTGGTCGAGCTTGTCGAGAACACGCTGGTGCTGCTGCAGCGGGAGATGAACAAGTACCGTGTCGCGGTGGACACCCACTTCCAGCCGATTCCGGAGGCCTACGTCGACGCCAATCAGATCCAGCAGGTGCTGCTGAATCTGCTGATCAACGCCCGCCAGGCGATGCCCAGGGGGGGGAGACTGTCGATCAGGCTCTCGCACGACGCCGAGAACGACATGATCGACCTGGTGGTGCGGGACTACGGCTGCGGCATTCCGCCGGAGATGCTGCCGCGGATCTTCGACTCGTTCTTTACCACCAAGAGCGGCCCGGATGCAAGCGGCAAGGGGGGCACCGGGCTGGGATTGTCGATGTGCCGCGACATCATCGAGGCCCATCAGGGCCGGATTCGCGTGGACAGCACGGTGGGCAAAGGGACTGCCTTCACGTTGAAGTTGCCCACGGCGAACAAGGTTGCGAGTAGGCGGCCGGTGCCGGCCGCCCCCATCGTGCCGCACGTGGCGGACACCCAGCCGACGTTCACCGGATGACAAGGGGGATGAAGTGGCACCGGCGAGACGCCGGTGCCACTGTGTCCAGGCTGGGTCCGCCCTTGATTCAACGCTATTGCGGTCAAGGGTGGAATGGGAAGATCGGGACGGCCAGTTGGCCGCTGCGGGCCAGCAGGTGGCCGAGGATGCGTTGCTCCAGGGCCGTGTCGCGGCCCTGGGGGATCCAGCCGGCGTTGATCTCTTGCTCCCCCACCGGATTGACTACCCTCGTCAGCGAGGCGTCGTAGCGAAAGGTGGCAGCGCCGGCGGTGGCAAATTCGGGCCGGCGGACGTCTTCGAGCTCCTTGAAGACGGCGACGTCGATCCAGTATCCTCCCTCGGCAGGCACTACCCGCACCGCGGCCCGGCGGCGGATCGACTGGAGGGTGCTTTCGACGCGGGCCTGGGGGCCGGCCGAATCGGAATCCCAGGGCTCGAAGATCGTGGCGGCGACCTTGGGGTAGGTATCGAGGCGGCCCTCGGTGGGCGCGTCGCCGACCAGGCGGACCGGCTCCTCGCGCTCGATGGCGAAGTAGTCGTCCACTACGTCGACCACCGTTTCCCAGGCCTGCTGGGGATCGGCAATGGGCAGCAGCATGGGGTTGTCGTGGAAGACGGTTACGGGCGGACGGAGCGGCTCGGTCCAGGGCGGACTCGGCGCACAGCCCGAAAACAAGGTGGCCAGCAACAGCCCGGTGGCTAGCAAGCCGCGCATCACTACCCCGCCGGAAGAGGTGAACGGTCAGAAATGGGGCGGTAGTCTCCCAGGAACGGCCCGGCCGGGCAAGACCAGAAATGAAGGGGAAAGGGGGAAAAGGGAAGGGGGAAGGGGGAAGGGAGGCAGGGGAGGCTGGGGATTGTTGCGCGGAGGCTGCGGAGAAGATACATAAGATGTGCCTTGGGAAACGAGGTCCTATTACCTGGGGTGCGGAGCTTGTCTGGATTGCCATCCTGCGAGATGGGCATTGCTGGATACGGGTAGGGGCGCTGTTGGGTTGGCCCGCCCCCGCCCCGCGTTGCGGGCCGGCTATTTGGAGGTGATGACGGGCGATAGGTGACGCTGGGAAGCAAGTATGGCCGCTTCACCGTCGCGATTCGAGAGGTAGTGGCCACTGAAGTCGCCACCCCTGGCCCCTCGCCCCTGGCCCCTGGCCCCCTGGCCCCTCGTCAGGCCACCTTTCGTACCCCGCGTTGGTTCTCGGCATCCTCTTCCACAACGTGGGGCATGGGAGACCGGCCCTGCAACGCCCCGTCGAGGAGTCTCTGGTCGGAAAGGATCGACCGGATGTGGACGTCGTGTTGGGGGAAGGCGATCTCGATGCCGGCCTGGCGGAACTGGCGGTTGACGGTGGTGTGCAGATCGTGGATCACCTGGAGGCGGTTCTCCAGATCGGGCAGGTAACAGCGGAGCACGAAGTTCAGCGAGCTTGGACCGAACTCCTGGAAGGTGACCCTGGGGCCGGGGTCGTCGAGCACCAGCGGATGTTCTCGCGCCGCCTTCAGGAGCAGCGCCGCGGCCAGGTCCGTGTCTGAGCCGTACGCGATGCCGACGTTCACCACGACCCGGTTGACCTGGTCGGAGAGCGTCCAGTTCAAGACGCGGCCGGTGATGAACTCCTTGTTGGGGACGATGAACTCCTGGCGATCCCAATTGGTGATGGTGGTGGCCCGCATGCGGATCCTGGAGATCACGCCGCTGACGTCGTCGACGGTGACCACGTCTCCGACACGTACGGGCCGTTCGAAGAGGATGATGAGTCCTGAGACGAAGTTGGCGAAGATCTCCTGCAGGCCAAAGCCCAGGCCGAGACTGACGGCGGCGACCAGCCATTGGACTTTGGCCCAGCTCAGGCCGATGGTATGGCAGGCCAGCACGACGCCGATGACGACGATCAGGTATCGGGAAACGGTGCCGACGGTGTAGCGGAAACCTGCATCCAGCGGCAGGTGCTGGAGCACGGCCATTTCCAGCAGGCCGGGGATGTTCTTGGCGGCGATCAGCATGGTGGCGGCGATCAAGACGGCCAACCCCAAATCGGCCAGGCTGACGGGCTGCGCCTGTTCAGAAGTCTGCCAGAGGGCAATGCGGTCGAGGATCCAGAGGGCCGGCAGCACGTCCACCCAGACCAGCCAGATTCCCAGGAAACCCGTCACGGCCAGGGAGTACTCCACGAGGTGGCGGGTTTGGGCGTTGATGGCGGCCAGATCGACGTTCTGTTCGGCTGCCGCGGGGAGGAACGAGGCGTCGGATTCTCCAGTTGGCTTGGCTTCGGCCTGGTTGGCGGCTCGCCGCTGCCGGAACTGTTCGATGGCCAGTTTGCGGCGCTTCACCAGCACCCAGCGCAACAGCAGACTCCGCAACAGGGTCAAGCCCAAGAGTATGTACGCGCTGGTGACCAGGCGTTGGGCAAGTTGCTGGGCGGTGTAGTAGTAGCCGGCCACGGCGAGAATGGCCAACGCGACGGGCACCAGCACAGCCAGGGGATACCAGACGGGGCGGAGGCGTTCGACCCAGCCCCCGCGGCGGATGGCCAGCGCTGCCTGGTAAATTCCTCCCGTAGGCCGCAAGGACCGCTGGACCAGCAGCGAGCAGATCAACATGGCGGCCACGAAGCTCAGCCGTCCCAGGGAGTCTATCCAGCGGTCGTTCTCGTGGGCGCTGATGGTCACGGCGATGAAGACGAAAGGCAAGAGCAGGATCTTGGCGGCCTGGATGTAGCGCCGCGAGGGCTTCAGCGCCGAGACCGGCCAGCCGAAGTGGGCTTCGGAGAGGCCCTCCGGGCGGCACTTCTGGCGGAGCAGATCGAGCACCAGATAGATCCCGGCCGTGTACGCCAGACCGGCGGCGACCGCCTTGGAGAACTCGGGCGAGTCGATCCCTGCGCCGAGTCTCCAGGAGACGTACCACAGGATGCCCGGCACCACCGAGCTGATCAGCACCGTGAGCAAGACCGCCTCCAGGGTGGGGATCAGGCTGCAGCAGTTGGCGCGTTGGGCCCTTTCACCGATCTCGGTGGTCTTCCTCCGCAGTCGAGGTTGGATCCAGATCAGCGGACCGAAGATCAGCACCGCCATGGCTGCAAGGAGCGGGTTGCTCTGGACGTCGGCCAGCAGACTGCGGAGCAATTCGAACCAGGCTTCCGGCCGGATCAACCAGAGCGCAGCCTCCGCGAGATGGCGGCAGTCCGACAGCCCGAGGACCGCTGCGCTGCGGATCCAGAGCACGCGCTCGTCGATGTACTTGGCGTAGTCCTCCGTCTGTTTGATGAGTTGCCGCTCGGCGAAGTCCAGGTCCTGCAGCTTTTCGAAGTAGCTGTTGAGGTCTACGATCAGCGCGTCGAGGTAGTCCTTCTCGGTTTGCAGGGCGTTTCGGGTGGCGGCTTCCAGCTCGTATTGATCGCTGTTGTCTTGGGCGTGCGCAGTGGTGTGCAGTTCCTTCTGGATCTGCGCCTCAAGGTTTGCCAGCTCGGAACGCCGATCCTCGAACTGCAACAGCGCCAAATTGCTTTCCCGAATGGCAAGCTGCCGGGTCTTGATGTTCTTGCGGTGGTTGCGCAGATCGGGCATGGCTTCGCGTTGCTTGCGCAGCGACAGTCCGATGGCGTTGGTCAGGCCGACGGTTTCGACCTTGCCTTGGATCCGCTTGAATTGATCCTGCAAGGCGGTGAGTTTCTGGTTGGTGTCCTCGAGCTGCGTAGTCGTTTGGACGATGAGTTCGGCCAGGTTCTTGCGGCGTTCGGCCAGCTCGGCGTTTTGCTTAGTGAGTTCGGCCAGCGCCGGATGCGCTTGTTGGGCCTCCTGCTGGGCGCGGCGCCACTGTACCTCGACGTCGCGCTGTCGTTGTTTGTTGATGGCTTCCTGCCACTTGGCCAACTCCTGTTCCGCCAGGGCGATTTGCCGGGCGGCCAGGTCGCGTTGCAGCGGTAACAACTCGGTGCAGACTTCATAGGCCTTCAGCTCGTTTTCGTAGCAGAGGAGTTCCTGCTCGACGGCCCGGCGTCGGGCCCAAAGGGAGAGCCGCCGTGCCGAGGTGAGTTCGGAGGATTCGCTGGTGGGGGCGGCCGCCTGCAACTGGTTGTCGACGTCGGCGAGGCGCTCACGAAGTGCCACCACCAGCTTGGGAATCTCGATGCGGCGGCTGGCGCGGCGCTTGGGCTCGGCCTCGATTTCGGCGAACTTCAGCTTCTGCTCGCTGAGCTCGGCCGCCTTTTGGGAGAGGGTTTGCTCGAGCTGCAAGAGGCTGGCTTCGGGGATCGAGAGGGTCGTTTCCCGGGGCAGCGCATCGAGGGCCGCCTTGGTCTTCAGCAGCTCCTCGGGACCGGTGGCCGCCATCTGCTCGAAGCGTTTGGCCGAATTCGCCCATTTGTCGGCCGCACCCAAATCGTCCAAGGCTTGGCCGTACAGCCCGCGGAGCTTGCCTTTGGCGGCGGCGTCCAGCGCGGGTGCATCCTCAAGCTGCCTCAGCCGGTTCTGAACCCCCTCAACCGTCACCTGCTCGGCGGGTGGTTTCTGCGGGGGGGACTCGCCTCGGGCGATGGCCGTAAGCGCCAGCCACAGCAGCGCCGCCAATACGAGGACCCTGCAACCAGCGCAGCGACCGGCGTCCTGCGTCAGCCGGGCGAGGCTGGGACACGAAAGGGGATGGAACGAAGGAGGGATCCACCGAGGCCGTGCAGTCTGGACAGAGAATCTTCGCGTCATTCGTGGTGCCTGGAGAGACTGGGAAAGGTGGAGATCTGGCTTACGCCGAGGGCGTGGCTTATACCTATCCACCGATTTCCCTGCAATCCCAACCTGGAAGGCCCAAGCGGCCATCGAGAGGCCTGCGGTCGTAACCAAGCGGCGGGCAAGCCCGCCCGCTGAACCCGCATTATTCACGGGCTGGGGAAGGCCGCCGCAGTGTGCCACTGCTTCGCCAGAAGCAGTGCAGTGCGTAACGTCGATGCACTGCTTGCCTTACGGCAAGCAGTGGCACACCACCGTGAATGATGCGGGCTAAACGGTGTCATCTCAGTCGGCGACTGAGGACCAGCACGGCCATCTTCGCCGTCACTCACAGATCTACCTGGCGTGCACTGGTCGGCGGCCGGGTCGTGTGCGGCGGGTGGTGGAGCCGTTCTCGCTGAGGACCCGCTGGGCCTTGGCCAGGTCGTTGACCTTGATAACGGCCAGTACCCCCCCTTTGCTGGCGCTGCCGGCGCTGAAGGAGCAGTAGGCATAGTCGATGTTGAGGTGGTCGGCGGCGAGTCGCTCGCAGATCCTGCGGAAGGCCCCCGCCTGGCTGGGGACGTCGACCAACAGCACGTCGGTAGCGTCGCTACGGAGGTTGGCTTTCTCCAGGACCTGGGTGGCGGCGGGGAAATCGTCGGGCACGAAGCGGAGGGTCCCCCGCTCGCCGGAATCCATGACCGCCAATGCCCGAAGGTTGACCTTCTCCTTGTTCAATGCCGCCAGCAGAGCAGCGAGTCGACCGGGTTTGTTGACAAGCATGACCGAGAGTTGCTTGGCCGTCTGCATTGCGCTCATCCTTTCTCGCAGCGTGAAGGAATCCTCGAAGAACCCGCAAGAAATGCGGACAATAGAAGGGAATCTATCAAGATCATAGCACTCAGGCCTTTGGGGTCAACCAGGAGTGGGGGGCCGCGGGCGGATCGCTGTTGGACACTTTGCCCAGTTTATCTGGCTATACTTATCGTGACCCCACCTTAGAGTTAGTGGCCCGTCAGGCTTGGCCAAACACGTTGGGTGCCAGACAGGTTGGGTGCCATTCGGGAGGGAACTCGCGGCTGTTGGAGAGCGTCTGAAAGATATACGCTGAAGGAGGCGGTTGGACAGGCCGACCGGCCGCCGGTTGTGGCCGGCCGGGGACGGGAGCCGCCTCTGGGCGGAGTGGATTCTGGGGTTCTCCCCGTGCTCTAACAGAAGGAGACGTGATCATGACCCGGCTGCTGACCCGATGGACGGCGATCCTGCTGTTGCTGGCGCCGGCGGTTGCCCAGGCGCAGGGATTGCTGGTGGTGACGGACCCGGCCCAACAGGCGCGGTTACCGCGGCCGATCATCATCTGGCCGCCTCCGCCGCCCTACCCGCCGCACCCGATTCCCCCTCCGCCTCCGCCCCCGGTGGCCTACAAGATCAAGAACTTGGAGGTCAACGCCCGGCTGGTCGACCAGGTGGCGCAGGTGCAGGTGTCGCAGACGTTTGTCAACACCGGCAGCCGGCAGATGGAGGTGTCGTTCGTATTTCCGCTGCCTTACGACGGGGCGATCGAGCAGATGACGCTGTTGATCGACGGCAAGGAGTACCCGGCGAAGCTGCTGGACGCCAAGGAGGCCCGGCGGCTGTATGAAGAGATCGTCCGCAAGAACCGCGACCCGGCCCTGCTGGAGTGGATGGGGACGGGGCTGTTTCGGACCAGCGTGTTTCCGGTGCCGGCGGGCGCCAGCCGGACCGTTTCGCTGCGTTACTCGCAGATGTGCCGCCAGCAGGAGGGCTTGACCGATTTCCTGTTTCCTCTGAGCACCGCCAAGTACACCTCGGAGGTGGTGGAGAGAGTCAGCATTCGGGCGACGATCGAGAGCCAGGACGAGATCAAGAACGTCTACAGTCCCACCCACGCCGTCGAGATCAAGCGCCCGGACGACAAGCACGCCACGGTCACGTACACCTGCGAGAACAAGGTGCCCAGCTCGGACTTCCGGCTGTTGTACGACGTGGGCAAGGGGAAGGTAAGCACGCGGGTGATGAGCTATCGGCCCGACAAGGGCGAGGACGGCTACTTCCTGCTGTTGGCCAGTCCCAAGATCGAGGCCCCGGAAGAGAGGCCGAAGAAGACGGTGGTCTTCGTGGTGGACCGTTCGGGCAGCATGAGCGGCAAGAAGATCGAGCAGGTGCGGGGCGCGCTGAAGTACGTGCTGAACAATCTGCGGGAGGGCGACCTGTTCAACATCGTGGCCTACGACAGCCAGGTGGAGGCGTTCCGCCCCGAGTTGCAGCGCTTCAACGACGAGACTCGCAAGGCGGCGCTGGGTTTCATCGAAGGGATCTACGCCGGGGGCAGCACGAACATCGACGGCGCGCTGCGCACGGCCCTGAGCCAGCTTCAAGACTCCAGCCGACCCAGCTACGTGTTGTTCCTTACCGACGGGCTGCCCACGGCCGGCGAGACCAACGAGATGAAGATCGTGGCCAACGCCAAGGAGGCCAACAAGGTCCGTGCGCGGGTGTTCAGCTTCGGCGTGGGTTACGACGTGAACAGCCGGCTGCTGGACAAACTGGTGGGGGAGCTTTTCGGCCAGAGCGAATACGTCCGCCCGGACGAGGACATCGAGGACCGCGTCAGCCGGCTCTACCAGCGGATCGAGTCGCCGGTGATGACGGACGTGAAGATCGAGTTTGCCCTGGATGAGCTGAAGACGGAAGAGGGCGGGCCGGTCAACCGGGTCTATCCCAAGGGCTCGTTCGACCTGTTTGCCGGGCAACAGTTGGTGGTCGTGGGACGCTACAAGAAGGCCGGCGCCGCCAAGGTGATCGTGCAAGGATCGGTGGGCGGCAAGCAGCAGAAGTTCGACTTTCCGGCCCAGCTTGTCCCGAAGAGCGACGATGAGACCTGCGGGTTCATCGAGAAGCTGTGGGTGGTCCGCCGGGTGGGCGAGATCCTGGAGGAGTTGGACCTCAAGGGGAAGAACGATGAGCTGATCGGAGAACTGGTCAAGCTCTCCACCAGGCACGGCATCCTCACCCCCTACACCTCGTTCATGGCCGACGAGACCACCAACGTCCGCGACCTGGCGGCCAACGTCCGGGAGGCTGGGGAACGGCTTCGGGTCCTGGATCTGGCAGACGGTCGGAGCGGGTTTGCCCAACGGGCGCTGAGGGGCAGTCTCCAGCGTGCCGACCAGCCGATGAGTGCCCCTGCGGGGAAGGGGCCGGCCGCCGAGGCGGCTTACGACTTCTACGCCGGTGGTGCCGCCAAGGCGGCGCTGGGCGGGGCGGGCGGTCCCGGCCCCGGTCTGGCTGAAAGGGCCAAGCGAGAGGCCGAAGTCACCGGGCAGAACGTCCGTAACATCGCCAATCGCACGTTCTACCAGCGCAACGGGCAATGGGTGGACTCGCTCGTGACCAAAGAGCAAGAGACCAACGCCACCCGGATCAAGCAGTTCAGCGACGAGTACTTCGCGCTGGCCCAAAGCCACGGCAGGACCTTGGCACAGTACATGGTCTTCGACGAGCCGGTGCTGCTGAACCTGGCGGATCGGGCGTACCTGATCGAGCCATAAGAGTGCGGGCGTCGAGGATGACGACCGACAGACGGCGAGCCGCGGGGGCCTGGCCCCCGCGGCTCGTTTGCATCCGGTCCACACTTCGCTGCGTGTCGATTCTGCCGGCTAGAGCAGCGGCAGCCGGTGTCTGGGCGGGCGTAGTCCTGCGGGCTTTGGCTTCCCTGTGGCCGTGCAGTAAGGTACGTTTCTAGTGGCCGTCCAGAAGGGTTGGTCGGGACTTCAGCCCAATACCGTTCAGTCAAGGGCGAACCTGGCGTCAGCACAGTGGCATCGGCGTTTCGCCGGTGTGCCGGGACTCATGGCAAGGCCTTCCCTTGTGCCACACCGGCGAGACGCCGGTGCCACTTGGTCCGCCTTGAAATGCGACCCAATGAACGGTATTGGGCTAAAGCCGCTGCTTCCTTTGACCGTTGGGGGAGAATACCGTGGCAAGAAAGAAAACAACAGAACAACCGTCCGGTCTTGCGGACACGAAGGCCCCCGCGACGGGCGGGGCGGAGCAGAACACCGACCAGTCGCCCAGGGCGCGGAAGGCCGCCGAGGCCGTGCGTCGGGCGGAGGCCGAGCTGGAGAAGGCCCAACAGCTCTACCAGAAGGTGCGGCAGGAGGCCACCGATCGGCTGAGGGCCATACGGGAGAAGAGCGTGGGCGATCTCGTGGACGGCACGCTGGAGGTGGTCAAGAGGCACCCCGGCCCCGGTGTGATCGTGGCCGCCATGCTCGGCTTCTTCCTGGGGCGGTTGTTCCGGCGGTAGTCAGCGGCCAGTGGGCAGTCGGCAGTAGGCAGTGGGCGGTAGGCAGTGGGCGGTAGGCAGTGGGCGGTAGGCAGTGGGCGGTAGGCAGTATGCAGTATGCGGTCCGCAAGGGGTGGCGAGTTGCCGCGCGGGCGAATGCTATTGATGCTCGGAAAGAGAATGCAGTATCCAGTTTAGCGGCCGACGGTACGTCGGCCTGGAGAACCGCCTCCTTCGCCGTGCCGGCGACGGCTAAACGAGGCAGCTTCAGCTTTCTGAGAGGCAATGAACGCTGCCGACCGATAGAGCCAAATCCGAAATCTGAAATCCGAAATCTGAAATCCTAAATCCAGATGTCTTCTCGCGTCGTTGATGCCGAACGGGAGCGGAGGAAGCGCGATTTACGGTCGCGGATCGGGCGGCTGCGACGGCGGATCGACGGCCGCATTCGCTTGGCCGGACGTGAGGCCCGGCGGCTGGGCTGCTGGCAAACCTACGTGCGGAGCTATCCCGGCTACGCGGTGACCGCGGCACTGGGCGTGGGGCTGGCCGCCTCGGCGGGTCTTTCCGCGGGGCGTCTGTGGCGATGGCTGGGGCTGAGGCTGCTGCGGCGGGCCGCCGACGGGGCCGCCGGCCGCTTCTGGCAGGAATTGAAGCAGGTCTGGGCGGACTCCGCCCCACGATCCGACCAGGCCGAAGCTAACGGAGCCGACGATGAGCAGGCCTAACCGCCCCCTGCTGACGGCGCTGAAAGACGAGATCGGCTCGTTGGAGGCCGATCTGCGGCAGATGGTCGTGCTCCGCTGGCAATTGGCCAGGCTGGAGGTGCAGACGGCCGTGGGGCAGATCAAACGGCTTTCGACGGTCCTGCTGATCTTCGCCGTGATGGTGCTCAGCGCGGTGCCGATTCTGGCCGTCGCCGCCGCCTGGTCGTTGGCCGCCGGGGAGGGTGGAGCGATCTCATTTGTGCAGTGGCTGCTGATCTTCGGGCTGGGCCTGCTGATCGGCGGCGCCGCGGGAGGGTATCTGGCCTGGCGCCGCTTCCGTCGCAGCTTCGTGGGGATCGAGCAGACGTTGGAAGAGCTGCGCGAAGACGGGGTGTGGCTGCGGGAGTGGGTCGGCGGCGAAAAGGCCCTCGCGGAGCAGGAGGCGGATCAAGGGGCGTAGGTCGCCGTGCCAGCGACCGCTAGACCACAGGGCGCGATCACCGTCTTCTGGCCCCTGGCCCCTGATCCCTGGCCCCCCTGTTTCTCAACGCAGCCAGTGGCCGGGACCCAGCGGCGGGCAAGGCAAGCCCGCTAAACTGATCCCTGTCCCCCATCCCCTGTCCCCTCGCCCCTCTCACAGATACCCGCAATCCATGCCCAGCCGGGTCTTCAGTTCGTCGAACTCGCGGGTGTAGTGGTCGCTGGATGAGTGGACGTGTTCGGCCTCGGTGATGAACTTCAACTGGTCGTCGCAGGGGACGTTGCGGCCGCGGAGGATCTTCTCGAACGGGCCGAGCTGGTCGCCGTAGACGATCAGCAATTTGTGTTCGTCGAACTGGATTTCCTGGGGGACGTCGGGATTGAGCACGGCCAGGCCGGTGCAGCCGTCATTGACCAGCAGGTCCTCGTATTCCCAGAGGATGCTCTTGAATACCGGGACGTCGATGTGTTCGCGGTAGAGGTCGGTGTGGCCGTTCTGGCCGCGGTTGTGGCTGGTTTCCAACACCACGTCGACCACGGGACCCAAGGGATCGAGCAGGTCCATGAAGGTCTCGAAGAGGTACTCGTGCGAGACGGCGGCCATCAGGACCGGCACACGGCTGCGATTCTGTTCGTCGTGATAGGAATCGTGGCGATAGCCCTGGCTGGGGACCACCTGCAGATCGTAGGAAGGCCGCACGGCCTCGGTGAGGACGAAATTACCGTAGCGGGCGACTCCCAGGTGAGCTTCCAGCTCCTCCTCGCTGAGGCGTTCGAAGCTGCTGGTGCCCGGCGGCATCGAGCCTTCGCGGAATACGTTGCGAAAGAATCTCTTCAAGAATCCCATCGGCGCTTTCCACTCGCTTGGCGAACGACTCTATGGGGGCAATCGGGGCGGCCGGGCCGCGGCTGGGAATCCTCTAAAAAACCGTAGGTCACGCTTTCTCTCCGGCGTCCGGCCGCCGGCACACTTCATCTTTGCTCAAGGGAAGCTCCTCAGCAGAAACGGAACAACCGGCACGCCTGCCACAACCCACGCGGCCGCCGCGCTGAGATGTCTGCGGCGGCGGGGCGCCCTCTGGGCCCTGCCCTGCTGCTCGGGCAGACCGCTAGCGGAGCCCATCCAGGTTAGTCTAGCACCGGAACAGCCCGCTGGTGGCGGCGAAATGCGACTGGCAGTGGAGACTTCTCTGGGCGGGCGCTGAGCTGTCGGGATCACGAAGAGTTTGCCAGCCGGTCGACCGCAATCGTGAGCCGCCGGCTGCACATCCCCTTGGGGCGAAAGGCTGCCGCGGTCGCGGTGCCGACGGCCGCCGGACGAGATGGCGGCAACTCCGCTGGTCTTGGGAGGGGACTGCCGGTAAACTTGGTGAAAAGCCCGACCGTTGCGCAAACCGCTTCTTGGAGCATAGTTCGTCATGCACGTCAGCCGACTCCGCCTGATCAGCTTTTGGGTCTTCGCCGGTTTGCTGGCCTGTCTGACACCGGCCGGCTGTTTCGATTCCCCGCCGGCAGACCCCGGCACGCCCGCCGGGCAGACGGCCGCGGAGCCTCAAGCGGACGCCGCCGCCCAGCGGGAGATTTGGGAGATCACCTACATCCTCGGCTCGCGAGTCGGATACACGCAGACAACCGTCACGCAGGTGACCCATGCAGGACGGAAGGCCGTCCGGATCGAGGCCGTCGATCACCTGGACGTCAAGCGTTCGGGCGAGCGGATCCAGCCGGGCAGCCGCGTGGCCAGCCTCCAGACGCCCGAGGGAAGGCTGCTGCTGTTCGAGAGCGAGATGCAACCGGGCCCGGCCCCGATGCGGACCGTGGGGCGAGTGGTGGGCGATCGGCTGGAGATGGAAACCAGCACGCAGGGCAAGAAGCTCACCTCGTCGATCCCCTGGTCGGCCGACTACGGCGGGCCGTTCGCCGCTGAAGAGTCGCTGCGGCGGCAACCAATGCAGCCGGGCGGAACGCGAACCGTGCGGGCCCTCGTCCCGGGCTTCAACGAGCTGGCCGCCGTGAGCATGACGGCGAAGGATTACGAGCCGGTCAAACTTCCCGCGGGCACCTACGACCTGCTGCGGATCGATACCGAGCTGCGCTTTTCCAACGGCCAGGTGCTCAAGGGAAACATGTGGGCGGACCGGCAGGGCGATGCGCTGAAGACCCGCATTGCCGCGCTGAATATGGAGAAGGTTCGCGCCACCAAGGCGCTGGCGCTGGAGAAGCCGCAGACGGTCGATTTGGATCTGCTCTGGGACCTGGCCGTCAAGGTGGAGCGGCCGCTGCCCGACGCACATCGGACGAAGCGGATCCGCTACCGCGTGCGGCTCGAGGGTGACGACCCGGCCAAGGTGTTCGTCGCGGGGGCTTCGCAGCGAGTCAACTCGATCGACGCGCACACGGCCGAGGTGACGGTCTACGCGATTCGGCCGGGCCAACACGGCGGCAACCCCGACGCACCGGACGACCCGCCGGGCGAGGAAGACCGGCAGCCGAACAACCTGATCCAGAGCGACAACGCCAAGATTGTGGCCATGGCCCGAAAGGCGGCCGGGACGCAGCAGGACCCCTGGAAGGTCGCGGTGGCGCTGGAGCAATACGTCAACCGACTGATTACCAAGAAGGACTTTTCGCGGGCGTTTGCCACGGCGGCCGAGGTGGCCGAGAATCCGGCGGGCGACTGCACCGAGCACGCGGTGCTGTTGGCCGCGTTGGCCCGGGCCCGCGGGATTCCCGCCCGGGCGGCGATGGGCCTGGTCTACATGCAGGGCAAGCATTCGTTCGGTTATCACATGTGGGACGAGGTCTACGTCGACGGGCGCTGGGTGCCGATCGACGCCACGCTGGGCCAGGGCGGGATCGGGGCGGCACACCTGGAGCTGGCCCACAGCAGTCTCAAAGGCGCCTCGGCCTACAGCAGCTTCCTGCCGGTGATCCAGGTGATTGGGCGGTTGAAGATCGAGGTGTTGGAAGTGGAGTGAATGGACGAACGCCCGCGACCATTGGTCGCGGCTTTGCAGCTTGAGCGGATGGGTCGCCCTGGAAGACGAAGGCGCCGCGCACTATACTGGCTGGTAGGTGCGAAGGGAAACAAAGGAAGAGTGATGGCGATCTATACGCGGGCGGGCGACCGAGGGGAGACGAGGTTGGCGGGGGGGCCGCCCGTGGGTAAGGACGCGCCGCGGTTGGAGGTCCTGGGCACGATCGACGAACTGAGCGCGGCGGTGGGGCTGGTGCGGGCGGAACCGCTCGCCGAGGACGTCGACCGGCTGCTGGGACAAGTGCAGCAGGATTTGCAGCAGGTCCTGGCCGAGCTGGGCGCCGTGGGTGCGGCGGCCGAGGGGGCCGGCGGGGTCGGCCCGGCACAGGTCGGGACGCTGGAAGCGGCCATCGACCGGTACCAGGAGGGGCTGCCGCCGCTTGGAGAGTTTATCGTGCCGGGCGGGGTTCGTCCGGCAGCCCAGTTGCAGTTTGCCCGGACTGTCTGCCGCCGCGCCGAACGCCGGCTGGTCACCCTGTGGCGGGCAGGCGAGCCGCAACTCAACCCCGACCTGACAGCCTATCTGAATCGCCTGGGGGACCTGCTGTTTGTGCTCGCCCGGTCCGTCAATCGCCAGGCCGGCTACCGCGAGGTCCCCCGGCAGGAGCGGCCGTAGCGGGCTTCTACCGGTCTGATTGTCGAAGATCAAGATGAACGAAGACACTCCACGAGCGGGCATCGGTGTGTACGTCGGGCTGCTGCTGACGACGCTCTGCACGCTGGCCTACCAGTTGTTGCTCACGCGGATCTTCAGCGTCACCATGTGGTACCACTACACGTTTGTGGCCATCTCGGTGACGATGTTCGGGATGACCGTAGGCGCGATCCTGGTCTATCTTCTGCCGCGCCTGTTTCCGGCGGCGGCGGCCCGGCAGCGGATGGCCCTGGCTGGCTCGTGCTTTGGCGTGCTGATCCTGCTGAGCTTTGCGATCCACGTGCGGATTCCGTTCTTCGGCTCGGAGGCGCCGATCGGCCAGCTCTGGCTGATGGCCGGGAACTATGCGTTGCTCTCGCTGCCGTTTATCGCCAGCGGCGTGTGCGTGACGATCGCCCTCAGCCGGTTTCCGCAGCAACTCGGAAAGCTCTACGCCGCGGACCTGACGGGGGCGGGGCTGGGTTGCCTGCTGGTGGCGGTGGCCTCGCGCTGGATCGACGCCCCCACGCTGATCCTCGACGTGGCCGCACTGGCGGCCCTCGGGGCGCTCTGGTTCTTGCTGCACAGCAGATCGCGGGAGTGGTCGTTGGTGAGCCTGGTGGCGTTGCTGGTGCTGGTGATTCCCGTCTCGTTGAGCACGACGCCGAGCGGTCAACGGGCCGAGTTCCTCCGACCGTACCCGGTCAAAGACCGGGACGAACGGGAAGAGCCACCGGTCTACGAGCGCTGGAACGCCTACTCGCGCGTGGCGGTGTGGGAGGCGGGGAAGATTCCGATCGGCTGGGGGCTGAGTGAGCGGTCTGAATACGAGGGGCCGATCGAGCAGAAGTGGCTGAACGTCGACGCCTCGGCGGGCACGGTGTTGACGCACTTCGACGGCAACCTGGCCCCGTTGGAATTCCTCCGCTACGACGTGACCAACGTGGTGCACTACGTCCGCCCGGACGCCCGGGTGCTGGTGGTCGGTCCGGGGGGCGGGCGGGATATCCTCTCGGCCTTGTATTTTCGACAGCCGGAGATCGTGGGCGTGGAGATCAACGACGCCATATTGGAGGCGGTCAACGAGAGATACGGCGATTTCACCGGACACCTGGACCGTCGGCCGGACGTGACCTTCGTCAACGACGAAGCCCGCAGCTACATCGCTCGAACCGATCGGCAGTTCGACGTCATCCAGGTGTCGCTGATCGACACCTGGGCGGCGACGGCAGCGGGGGCATACGTGCTGACGGAGAACGCGCTGTATACGACCGAGGCCTGGGAGCGGATGCTCGATCGGCTGAGCGACCGGGGCGTGATCAGCTTCAGCCGCTGGTATACGGCGGAGGAGCCCAGCGAGGTCTATCGGCTGACCGCGCTGGCGGTGGCCGCGCTGAAGGAGTTGGGGGTGGCCAACCCGGCCGATCACCTGATGATCGTACACCGCCCTAAGGATCCGGACCGAGGGCAGAAGGCCGGCCTGGCCACGCTGCTGGCCAGCCGCCGGCCGTTTTCGGCCGAGGACGTCCGGATCATCGAGCGGGTGGCCGACGAGATGGCGTTTGAAGTGCTGCTGAGTCCGGGGCGGAACTCGGGCGACGGGCCGCGTGACGTCAGTGCGACACTTCAGCGGTTGGCATCCGGCAGAGACTTCGAGGCGTTTATCGAGGAGTTCCCGGTCGACATCTCGCCGCCCACGGACAATCGCCCCTTCTTCTTTGCCATGATGCGGCTGCGGGACCTGTGGTCTTTTGACGACCTGGAAGAGGTGGGACTGGCGGCCGACCTGGGTGCCGTCCTCACGCTCGGTACGCTGCTGGCCACGGTGGTCGTGCTGACCGGGCTGTGCGTGATCTTGCCGCTGGCACTGACCGCGCTGGGCAGCGGCAGGCACGCGCTGCGCGGCTCGCTGCCGTTTTTTGTCTATTTCTCGAGCATCGGGCTGGGGTTCATGCTGGTGGAGATCGCCATGATCCAGCGGCTGAGCGTCTTCCTGGGCCATCCGATCTACAGCATGACGGTGGTGCTCTTCTGCCTGCTGCTGGCCACCGGCTGCGGCAGTTGGCTGAGCGGTCTGCTGGTGAAGGATCCGCTCGGCGGGCCGCGGGCGCCGGCGTCTCTGGCCGCCCTGGTCGGCGTGGTGCTGCTGCTGGGAGTGGCGGCTCCCGGGCTGCTGTTCCGTCTGGACACCCTGCCGACGCCGGGCCGGATCGCCGTCGCCTGCGGGCTGTTGCTGCCGATGGGCCTGGTGATGGGGGCGGGCTTTCCCCTGGGAATGCGGGCCGCCAGCCAGCGCGCGGCGGGCCTGACGCCCTGGCTGTTCGGCATAAACGGGGCCACCTCGATCTGCGGGTCGGTCGTGGCCGTGGTGATCTCGGTCTGCCTGGGGATCACCGCCGCGCTGCTGGTCGGGGTGGCCTGCTACGTGAGTGCCCTGCTGTCGCTGGTCTGGGCGCGGCGGTGAGATTGATGATCGATGATTGATGATTGATGATTGCCGGACTGCACTTTCTGAAAAACTGCCCAATCTTCCTATCTTCTTCGCTGGGTCACCGCTGGAGATCGACAATAGGGATGTGCCCTGGCCAAAACTCCCCGAGAATTACGGCTCCGCCGTGAAAGTCATTTACATGAACGATGCCGCAAGTGCTTACAGTGCAACGGGCTCGGCACGCATTATTCGCACTCTCCGCCTCGACCAGCGAACACGCAGCAATTCCGAGATCTTCGAGATTCGGCTCTCGGAAGCTGGATAAGACGGGTAGTTTTTCAGAAAGTGCAGTGCCGGAGTCCAAGCTCATCAATCATCAATCATCAATCATCAATTCAGGAAGCGTTCATGGTCTTCAGCTCGTTGCTGTTTCTGGCCGTTTTCCTGCCGACGTTTCTGGTGGTCTATTACTTCACTCCGGGAAGATTTCGCAACAGCGTGGCCCTGGTGGGAAGCTACTTCTTCTACGCCTGGGGAGCGCCGCGGTTTGTGCTCGTGCTCCTGGTCTCCAGCGCGATGGACTACGCTCTGAGCCGGCTGATCGACCGCACGCCGCAGGAGCACGCCCGCCGCAGGCGGCTCCTGCTGACTCTTGCCCTGGGACTGAACGTGAGCCTGTTGATGTGCTTCAAGTACGCCAATCTCTTCGTGGCGGAGCTAAACGACCTGCTGGTACACCTCGGCGGGCAGCCGATCGCCTGGAGCCACATCGCGCTACCGATCGGGATCTCGTTCTTTACCTTCCATGAGATGACCTACCTGGTGGACGTGTATCGGCGGGTGGTGCCGCCGGCCCGCTCGTTTGCCAGCTACGCCCTCTACGTGGCCCTGTTTCCCCAACTGGTCGCCGGCCCGATCGTCCGCTATCACGACATCGCCGGGCAACTGTGGCGGCGGACTCACCCGCTGGAGAAGATATTCTCGGGCATCTGGCGGTTTTGCCTGGGGCTGGGCAAAAAGGTGCTGGTGGCCAATGCCTTGGGGGCGGCGGCCAACCGCGTGTTCGCCGCCGACCCGGCCACCCTGCCCTCCACCGCGGCCTGGGTGGGTGTGCTGTGTTTTGCCTTCCAGATCTATTTCGACTTCTCCGGTTACAGCGACATGGCCATTGGTCTGGGGCGGATGATGGGCTTCGAGCTGCTGGAGAACTTCAACTGCCCCTATATCGCCGGCAGCTTTACCGAGTTCTGGCGGCGCTGGCACATCTCCTTGTCGAACTTCATGCGCGAGTACCTCTACATTCCCCTGGGCGGAAACCGCGTGCCCTGGTATCGGGTGTATCTGAACCTGTGGATCGTCTTCCTGCTCTCCGGGCTGTGGCACGGGGCCAACTGGACGTTTGTGGCCTGGGGCGCCTACCACGGGCTGTTCCTGAGCCTGGACAAGCTGCTGGCCGGCTGGACGGCGTGGAGGCTTCCGCGCGTGCTGGCCGTGCCGCTGACGTTTCTGCTGGTGACGGTCGGCTGGGTGTTCTTTCGCTTCGGACTCCCTGAGCAGCGGATCGCCGAGACGGCCGGGTATTCGGAGCAGACGGTCGGCGAGGCGGCCACCTACCTGACGCGGCTGGCCGATGTTCCTTCGATGTTCCGTGCTGAGGGGGACGTGGCCTGGCTGTGCGGCGAAGGCGGCGGACTGGCCTCGGTATTCCGGGCCCAGGGGGACTCGCGGTGGAGGCCGCTGCTGGGCAACCGCGAGATGGTGATCCTGGCCATCGCCGCACTGATCAGCTTCCTGCCAGCCTGTATGTCAGATTTCAGATTTCAGATTTCAGATTGCAGAGTGGCGCGTCTCCCCAATCTGAAATCTGAAATCCCAAATCAGAAATCCCGAATCCGGGCCTGCTTGATGCTCTGGGCGAGGTTTGCCGCCGCGATGTCGCTGCTGGTGCTGTCGATCTGCTCGCTGGTGAACCTGCATTTCAACCCGTTCTTGTACTTTCGCTTTTGACCCGACGATGAGAATCCAGACGGCCGTCTGCGTGGTGCTGTTCGTGGGCTTCCTGGCCGCTGTGGCGGTGCAGACGGTGTTCCAGCCGCTGCCGGAGTCTTTCCTGTACGGCGTGTTCGAGCCGATTGAGGAGCCGCTGCTCAGCCTCGATTCGTGGTGGGACGGGCGGTTCCAGAGGCAGGTCCAGGGGACGGAGCAGACGGAGGGTTGGATCGACCGCCGCGTGGGGTTCCGATCCGCCTGGATCAAGACGGACGGGCAGATCAATTTCAGCTTGTTCCGCGAGATACCCACCACGGCCAATCCGCAGCAGATCCTCTTGGGGAAAGACAATTGGCTGTATGAGAAGGACTACATCGACAACTATCTCGGCCTGGATGCCGCCCCGCAAGGGCAGCTTCAGCAGTTTGCGGCCGACCTGAGGAGTCTTCAGGACGAGCTCAGGCGGCGGGGGATCACGATGTTGCTGGTCATCAGCCCCAGCAAGGCTACGCACTACCCCGAATACCTGCCCGATTGGATCGTGCACCAGGGCGACGCGCTGCGGCGGCGCGACCCGGACCAGAAATCGAACTACGAGGTGCTCCGGCCGCTCCTTGAGCAGCAGGGAATTCACTGCGTAGACGCGGTGGAGCGGTTCCGCGAGGAGCGGGAGAAGCAGCGGCGGGCCGGGCAGGAATATCGGCTGTTTCCCCGGGGGGGCACCCATTGGAGTCACTACGGGGCCAGCCTCATCGTGGCCGAGATGCTCAAGCGGCTGAAAGGGCTGACCGGCAAGGACCTGCTGCAACTGCGGTGCGAGGAGGTCAGCGTGGACTGCCTGACCACCGGCACGGACAACGACCTGGGCAGCGTGCTGAACATCTGGACTCCCTGGGTCACGAAGGGCCCCACGCCGCATCCGCACCTGCTGGGGACGCCGGGCACGTGGAGCCCCGACGTGCTGTGGGTCGGTGACAGCTTCAGCGACGCGCTGACCGAGCTAATGGACAAGTACCGCGTCTACCGGCGGCGCGACTCGCTGTTTCTGTTTCTCAGAAAGATCACCTACCCGGAAGGGAAGACCTCCCCTGTGGACAAGGCAAGTTTCGATTGGCAGCAGGAGCTGTTGACGCGGGACGTGGTGATCATCGAGATCAACGAAGCCCAATTGTCCGATCGGGCCTATGGTTTCGTGCAAGCGGCCCTGGTGTTCCTCCGCGGGCAGCTCAAAGACAGGGGGTAGGCGGCCAGGGGGCAGCGTGACGGGGTGAGGGGGTGACGGGGTGAGGGGGTGAGTTCAGTATTCGGCATTCACTTGAGGGGGGGTGAGACGTGACGGGCGAGTTCAGCATTCAGCATTCAGCATTCAGCATTCAGGTGAAGCGGGAGATCCGTGCCCAGGCACGCGACAGGCGCCGGAGGCAGGTGGACAAAGACGGACTGAGCCGGCAGATCTGCCACACTCTGGCCGCCCTGCCCGAGTATGCCCACGCCGGCACGGTGATGCTCTACGTAGACCTGGGCTCGGAGGTCCGCACGCGGCAGTTCCTGCCGACTGCCCGGAATGACGGCAAGCGGGTGGTCGTGCCGTATTGTGTGGGCGAGCAGCTCGGGCTGTTCTGCCTGGAGAGTATCGACGAGCTGGCCCCCGGCACGCTGGGGCTACTCGAACCCAAGGCCGAGCTGCGGGGCCGGGCCGACCGTCAGGCCGACGTCTCCTGGCTGGATCTGATCGTGGTGCCCGGGGTGGCCTTCGATTGCCGGGGTGGGCGGCTGGGACAGGGGAAGGGTTACTACGACCGGCTGCTGCGCCAGGTTCGGCCCGACGCGACGCTGGTCGGGCTGGCCTTCGAGTGCCAGCTCTGCGCCGAAATCCCCATGCTGCCGCACGACGTCCACATGCACAAGGTGATCAGCGAGAAAGCAGTCTACGAGGCCACGAGTTGCGGCGGGTAGACGACGAGACGGGAGTTGATATCAATACCGCTCAATTTAGCGTAATGTCAAACACGATCAAGTGGCACCGGCGTCTCGCCGGTGTGACATAAGGGAAAGCGCTGCCGCGAGTTCTGTCACACCGGCGAGACGCCGGTGCCACTATGTTCACACCAGGTTCGCCCGTAATCGAACGGTATTGGGGTTAATGTTGATGGGCCAGGCGTCCTGCAAGCGGATCGTGCTGACCGGCGTCAGCCGTGGCCTGGGCCGGGCAATGGCCGAGGGTTTTATCGCCCGAGGTCATACCGTGCTGGGCTGCGCCCGCTCGGGTGAAGCGCTGGAGGAGCTTCGCCGGCGGTATGGTCCGCCGCACGGCTTCGTGCAGCTCGACGTCGGCCGTGACGAGGAGGTTCAGCGCTGGGCCCAGCAGGTGTTGGCCGACGGCGGGGCCCCCGACCTGCTGGTGAACAACGCAGGTGTGATCAACCGTAGCGCTCCCTTGTGGGAAATCAGCGACAAGGAGTTCTCGCAACTGGTGGACGTAAACCTGCGGGGGATCGCCAACGTGCTCCGCCATTTTCTGCCGGCAATGATCGCGCGCAGCCGGGGGGTGATCGTCAATTTCAGCTCCGGCTGGGGGCGGTCGGTGGCCGGGGAGGTCGCACCCTATTGTGCCACCAAGTGGGCCGTGGAAGGGCTGACCCGGGCACTGGCCGAAGAGCTGCCGCGGGGGATGGCGGCCGTGCCGCTTAACCCGGGCATCATCGATACCGACATGCTGCGGAGCTGCTTCGGCGGCGGGGCAGGGAGCTACCCCAGCCCGCAGTCCTGGGCCCGGCGTGCCGTTCCCTTGTTGTTGAAGCTCGGGCCGAAGGACAACGGGCGGCCGCTGACGGTGCCGGGATAGGCGTGAGTCGTCTAGCCGCCGGGGCTAGACACTGCAAGATCCCCGGAATCACGCAAGTCCATTCAGCGGCCGACATCCAGAAAGGCCGCCAGGGACACGGCCATCCGCGGCATTGCCCCGGGCGTCTGCTCCAGCATGGGGGCAAACGCCCGCAGTGTCTGCTCAGCGCGATCGAGGTATTCCGGCTTGTTCAGCTCGCCGGCCAGGTAGACGAGGTTGCCGACCGAGACGGCGTTGCCGGAGGGCAACGCGGAGTCGGTGGAAGCCTTGCTTCGCGCCAGGAGCGTCTCGTGATCGCGGGCGGTGAAGAAGAAACCGCCGCGGCGGTCATCCCAGAACAGGTCGATCTGGGAGGCGGTGAGCCGGTCGGCCTCCTGCAAC
>Ga0315277_10003213_pt1 | contig 22243 bp, 17 predicted proteins | sample YL17G05_15_MG_FD_203695 | JGI IMG/M metagenome (GOLD analysis project Ga0315277, IMG submission 203695) | Sediment microbial communities from Yellowstone Lake, YNP, Wyoming, USA - YL17G05_15 | ecosystem: Environmental > Aquatic > Freshwater > Lake > Sediment | place: USA: Wyoming | collected...
CAGGTGACGTAGCAAACCCCGTGAAAATGACGCATTGTCCTTCTTCTGCCGCTTGCCAATCTCCGCCAGCCCTCCTACAATGGCGCGTGTCTCCATTGCGCGAGAACGTGGAAACGGTGTATTCGGAAAACAGGTTGCCTTTCAGATGGACCTAACCTGGGTGACTTGGAGAGAAAACAATGGCGAGGACAAGCAGTCGCAGTCGTCACGACCTTCAGATAATCCCCAATCCACACCTGTCCGTCATCAACGTGCTTGGCTCTGTCCCCGGGATGATCGGGCGGTACGCGCAGAGTGAGGAGCAGTTGCTTCTCGGCATACTGCGACACAATCGGCTGATAGACATCTTTACGGGCTCGATGTGTTATTCTCTTGAGAGTCCCGCCAGAACCTTCATGCCGGGTATTGGCGAGGTCGAGACGAGCGAAATCTGTCTCGGCATAAGCATGACGGGGAAGCAGTTCGTCTTCCCGATACAAGCGAGAGGACCGAAGGACCCCATCGGAACCATCCAGGTCGAACAGGACTTGGCTGTCTGTGCGTCGAAGTTCCCGACTCTGATCTGCCGCCCAATCGGCGCACAACTCGTGGAGGATGATCTGATTGCCCTGTTCGAGTTCATCTTGTCTGATAGAGAGGTATCGATCAAGGATGAGAGACACTACCGCCTCGTCCGCGACGAAGACCTCTATGATGAGGAAACCACCAGTCGTACTTCGTCGCGGGATGAGACATGATCTTATCGAATATTGAGATTCAGAAGGCGATGGAGGAGGGGCGGCTGGTGATTGCGCCGGAGCCGATGCCGCGGCGGCCGGAGGCGGGGAAGTATTGTCCCTATGATACGCACGCCGTCGATCTTCGGCTGTACCGCCAGATCACGGTGCCGCAAGCCGGGCCGTACCATTATGACGTGACGGAGCCGGGGACGCTGTCGGAGGTCATCGCGAAACATTCGAAGCGGCACACGCTGACGGACGAGAGCCCGTACCCGCTTCAGCCGCAGCAGTTCATCCTCGGCCGGACGCTGGAGCGCGTCGAGCTGCCGGTCGATCGCGGCACGCCGCACCTGGCCGCCCGGATCGAGGGCAAGAGCAGTTGGGCCCGCTGCGGCCTGATGGTCCACTTCACCTCGCCGACCGTCCATCCCGGCTGGGCCGGCCCGCTCACCCTCGAAATCATCAACCTCGGCCCGATGACGTTCATCCTCCGCCCCGGCATGCGAATCGCCCAGCTCATCGTCGAGGAAGTCCGAGGCGAAATCTTCCTCAACCCCAGCGAATTCCACGGCCAGTCCACGCCCGAAGGATTGGCCTAGGAAGGACGATTTACGATTTTCGATTTACGATTGGGGGCACCCCGACGCGAGGCTCGCGGCAGGAGGCCCCACGTCGCCGGGCTCGCCCCATAGGTCTTATTCGTCCCAGTTGTCCTATCGGTCCTGTTCCGAGCGCCATTGCGATTTGCGTGCAGAATTTCACGCGCCCCTCTTGACTTCGTCGCAGCACACTGATAGCCTTGAAGGTTTGTTTTTTTCCGGGAATCGAAGGAGTCATCGGTGCAAGAAGCCATAGCCAAAGCGGACGCCCTGATCGAGGCGATGGAGTACATTCGGCGGTTTCGCGGCCGGATCGTCGTGCTCAAGCTCGGCGGCAGCGTGCTGGACGACGAGGCCGCCCAGCGGAACCTGCTGACCGACGTGGCCTTCATGGCGACGGTCGGCATGCGGCCGATCATCGTCCACGGCGGCGGCAAGGCCATCACGCGGGCGATGAACGAGGCGGGCCTCGAGCCCGTCTGGGTCCAGGGCCGCCGGTACACCGACCAGCGGACGCTGAACATCGTCGAGCACGTCCTGGTGCATCAGGTGAACGAGCCGATCTGCCGCATGCTCGAGGAACTCGGCGCCAAGACGATGGGGCTGCACACGCTGAGCAGTTGCGTGCTGACGGCCGAGACGCTGCGCCTGCCGGGCGAGGACGGCCGCAAGATCGACCTCGGCCTGGTCGGCAAAGTCATCGAGGTCAACGCCAAGCTCCTGCACACGCTCTGCGCCGACGGCACGATCCCGGTGATCTCCTCGACGGCAATGGACCGCAACGGCGGCAAGCTGAACGTCAACGCCGATACGGCCGCCGGGATGGTGGCCGCCGCCGTCGTGGCGGAGAAACTCGTCATGGTCAGTGACACACACGGCATCCGCCGCGATATCAACGACCCCCAGAGCTGCATCTCCAGCTTGAACGAGGCCCAGATCAAAGAGATGATCGACGCCGGCATCATCACCGACGCAATGTACCCCAAGGTCGAGGCGTGCCTGATCGCGCTGGCGGCCGGGGTCAAGAAGGCGCACATCATCGACGGCCGGATCGACCACTCGCTGCTGCTGGAAATCTACACGGAAAAGGGGATCGGCACGGAGATCGTCAGGGGCTGACCCCGGCGAGCTCCACACGGCCCCGCGTCCCGCACGGAAACGGTAATCGCAAAGATCCCGAGAGGATTTTTATGACAACGCAAGAAACGATTGAGCTATTCAACAAGTACGTGATCGCCAACTATGGCCGGCTGCCGCGGGTCATGGTGCGGGGCGAGGGCTGCTACATCTGGGACGCCGACGGGAACAAGATCCTGGACATGTTCCCCGGCTGGGCCGTCAGCGGGATCGGCCACTGTCACCCGAAAGTGGTCGAGGCCGTCCGCCGACAGGTGGGCGAGCTGATTCACGTCGACAATACGTTTTACTCCGAGCCGCAGGGCCGCCTGGCACAGATGCTCAGCGAGCGGGCGTTCGGCGGCAAGTGCTTCTTCTGCAACAGCGGGGCCGAGGCGAACGAGGCGGCGCTGAAGCTGGCGCGGCTGCACACGCCCAAGGAGAAGTACAAGTTCATCACGTGCGAAGGCAGCTTCCACGGACGAACGTTCGCCACGGTCACGGCGACCGCCCAGCCAAAGTATCATGAGGGCTTCCTGCCACTGCTGCCGGGCTTCATCTATATCCCGTTCAACGACGTGGCCGCACTGGAGGCGGCGTTCACCGACGAAGTGGCCGGCGTGCTCGTCGAGCCCATCCAAGGCGAGGGCGGTATCAACGTCGCGACGCCCGAATTCCTGCGGGCGATCCGCCGGCTGTGCGACGAGAAAGGGGCCGTCATGATGCTCGACGAGGTACAGACGGGCATGGGCCGCACCGGCAAATGGTTCGGCTATCAGCACTTCGACGTCGAGCCGGACACGATCTCGATGGCCAAGACCCTCGGCGGCGGCGTCGCCATCGGCGCCATGATGGCCAGACCTGAGATCGCCGCCTGCCTCGTGCCGGGCAAGCACGCTTCGACATTCGGCGGCAACTGCCTCGCCTGCGCCGCCGGCGTGGCGACCATCGAGGCCATCGAGGAGGGCCGTCTGCTGCAAAATGCCGTGGACATGGGCCGCCACGCCCAAGAAAGCCTGCGGCAGCTCAAGGAGAAACATTCCGTCATCGACCACGTGCGGGGCATCGGACTGATGATCGGCATCCAGCTCACCCGCCCGGGCGCCGACATCGTCGCCAAGTGCCTCGAATGCGGCCTGAGGATAAACTGTACCCACGATACCGTGATTCGCTTCATGCCGCCGATGATCGTGACGAAGGAGCAGATCGATGAAGCGGTAGGCATCTTCGATAGCGTCCTATGTGAGGGTTGACCATGAACGACTTCATTGCCATCAGCGATTGCTCCACGCAGGAGCTGCACGAGCTGCTCGACGATAGCAGCTCGCTCAAGGCGTTCTACAAGTCGGGCGGGCGCGACCTGTGCCTGGCGGGCAAGACTCTGGCCATGCTGTTCGAGAAGCCGAGCCTGCGGACCCGCATCAGCTTCCAGGTGGCCATGACGGACCTGGGGGGCAGTCCGATCTACGTCAAGCCGGAGGACATCGGCGGCATCGGCAAGCGCGAGCCGGTCAAGGACATGGCCCGCGTCCTGAGCCGCTACGTCCAGGGCATCATGGCCCGGACGTTCGAGCACCAAACGGTGATCGACCTGGCCGAGTACGCCGACATCCCGGTGATCAACGCGCTGACGGACTGGTCGCACCCGTGCCAGGCGATGGCCGACGTGCTCACGATCCGGGAGCACTTCGGACGAATCGAGGGAATCAGGACCGCATTTATCGGCGATGGGAACAACGTGGCCCGTTCGCTGGCGTTCGCCGCCGGCAAGCTGAACATGAAGCTGGTGGTCGCGTCGCCCCGCGGCTACGAGCTGGACGATGCGACAATTGCGAAGGCCAACAGCCTCACGCCGGGCTGCACGAGACAGGTTCGCGATCCGTACGAGGCCGTCGCCGACGCCGACGTGATCTACACGGACACCTGGGTCAGCATGGGCCAGGAGAACGAGAAAGAGAAGCGCCGCCGGGACTTCGCCGGCTTTGCCGTCGATGCAAAACTGGTCGCCGCCGCCCCGAGGCACGTGAAGATCATGCACTGCCTGCCGGCCTATCGCGGCTACGAGATCACCGACGAGGTCGCCGAGAGTCCCGGCTCGATCATGTTCGACCAGGCCGAAAACCGCCTCCACTTCCAGCGCACCCTGCTCAAAAAGCTCATGGCGTGACCAGAGGGTCGGGTCGCTCTCGGTCTACGTGAACAGATTCAGTTGCGTGGGCGATCCATGCAACCCGCTAAGGGCATTACGCAAGGGGGCCTCAAGGCCGAGCTCTTGGGCAGCAGCCAGGAGATTGAGCGAGGACAGAACCCCAAGGGTGATAGGACGCTTCTCGTCCCAGAAGATGCGAGAGGCGAAGAACCCCCTGGCAACTGCCGAGTTGAGGACGCTGGCAACTGATTCAGCCTCTTGCTGGGAGCGACAAGGCACGAAGTAACACGTGTCGTCGAAAACGACGGGCTTCTGCTCATACGGACCTATGATTTTGAAGTCCAGTCTCTTGTAGAACCCCGATATGGCGACTTTCCATTCGGAGAATGAGTACGTCCCAACTCCGAAGATTGAGAACGGAGGCCGATGTCGGTACACCGAGCTCGACCGCGCGTCGAACAACTCGGCGTGTTTCGTCAAATACTCCCAAACCTTTGGAGCCAGCATTCTTAGCTGGCAGGTGTCCTCTCCGATCTGACGTTGTGTTACGAGCATGAATCGGCGGGGTGTCGGTCTATCTTCGTGCGCGAGGTCCGAGCTCTTGAGCATCGGGTATACGTAGTCGTCCTCAGCATCGACGGTCTCGCCAAGGCCATTGCAGTACCCGCCATCTCGCCTTCGTAATTCCATGATTTTCGCGCAATCGTGTTTGATGCCGGACCTCCACGTATAATGCCCCTTGCCTTCAAGGTGCTTCCAGCGATCATACGAGCGAGCATCGGACACGAGGATGCCATCCCTGTAGGCGATACTACTCATTGGAGCCCGGGCCTGAATCGAGTCGAAAAGGAGGCACTCGTCCGTTTTCTTTGTGCCAGACCCCTCTACGATGAGGAGACATGCCTCGACCGCGACCCCGAAATGCTTGCCTGCGTCGATTCGGTAGATGCTCGTCTCTCCAACGCCGAGTCGATTCTTCCACGCATAACGGAGAATCTTTCGAGCGACCGCCATTTTGCATATCATGGCTAATGTGGCGAGCCGTCCGGATATCCATTCGATCTCTCGGATCAGCATAGACTCTGAAATATCGAAATTGCTCTTGCCGGTCATCGTGTCCAAGCCCCGATGATTTTGGAAGTTGGACTTGACGGGCAGATTAGAGCTTCCGAGAACTGCCAACCCGGCATTCGTTACCCATGGCGGGTTTCCCAGGATCAGCAAGGGCTCTGGGAGAGCTTCGAGAATGACGCGCCAGTCCATTTTGAAGAAATCGCCGGCCGTGACGGCGACACTTTGCCCAGGTTTGGCGTCGGTCGAAACTGAAGAACGTGCAGTCTCAACGTAATCGGGGTTTATCTCTACTCCCACGATTGACCGGGCACAGGGAAACGATTCGCGCGCAGCTATTAGAAATGACCCTCTGCCGCAATTCGGTTCCAGGATGCTCAAGGGTCTTAGCCCTCTGCCCGCGAGAAGATTGCATATCTCGCGCCCGAGATCGAGAGGAGTCTGGAAGTCTCCATACTCCGTCCTCAGTGCTTTCGAGCCCTTGCTCCGGGTTTTCTCATCGGAGACGGTGGATTCCTGCCGCATTCCCGGCTTCCTCAATCACCCGCGAGTACTGGAGTCTCCACTGCAGGGCGTTTGAGATCGTGAGGTAACCCACAATGGGTGGCTTGCCGGCTCCGGATGGGTCGATTCGATCTCCGCAAAGCGGCGGGCTTCTTCGCAAAGCGTATGTACCTCTAACTGTTTCTTCGTGTCGGAACTACTCATGCCCCCTTTATAGTCGATCACGCCCGCTGCTGCAAGCCTCTGAAACGGCCGATCACCTACGTTACTTCGCTGACGCTATCTTGCGCGGCGATTTCTCTGATTTCGAAGTTTTGAAGCCGAGCTGGCGGCAGTCGCCCAGAACGTCCAAGTACCGGTGCAGACTGTATTTGTGCTGACGGGGGATGGCGGAAGTGCTATAATCGACCTTGTCGTAGAGGATCGAAGGAGCGTTTGGTCGTAGTCAGGAGGATTGAGAGATGATGACACGCAAGATTACTTCATGGATGACGGTGCTGGCCGCGATGTGCAGCAGTTGTGCGGGCAATGCCAGGCAGGCGGGTTCGAGCGACGACGTGAAGCAGGTCGCGGCAGGGAACAACCGGTTTGCGCTGCAGCTTTATCAGAAGCTGCAGACTGAGGGCGGGAACCTGTTCCTCTCGCCGTACAGCATCTCCACGGCGTTGGCGATGGTGTACGCCGGCGCGCGGGGCGAGACGCGGGAGCAGATGGCGCAGGTGCTCAGCCTTGCGACAGCGGGCGAATCACCCTCCGCTGCAGGAGGATCATCCACGGCGACACCTCCCGCCGGCAGGCCGATGACGCAGGAGCAGGTCGCACAGGCCTTCGGCAAGATCATCAAGGACCTCAACGCGCGCGGCGCCGGGGACAAGTATGAGCTTCGCGTGGCCAACGCGCTTTGGGGGCAGAGGGACTACAAGTTCCTGCCGGACTTCATGACGCTGGTCGAGCGGGAGTACGGCGGCAAGCTTCAGCAGGTGGATTTCGTCAAGGCCGCCGAGCAGGTCCGGCAGACGATCAACACCTGGGTGGAGAAGCAGACCAACGGCAAGATCACAAACCTCATCAGCCCGGGCGTACTGGACGCCATGACCCGCCTGGTCCTGACCAACGCCATCTACTTCAAGGGCAACTGGGTCAACCAGTTTGAGGAGGACCAGACGCAGGATGGGCCGTTCACGCTCACTGAGACGACGACGGTGCAGGTCCCCATGATGAACCAGCAGGCACGGTTCGGCTACGCCGAGACCGATACACTGCAGGTGCTCGAAATGTCGTACACCGGAGAAGGGCTGACCATGGTGGTCCTGCTGCCGAAGAAGACGGACGGGATTGCGGAGCTTGGGAAGGAGCTGACCGCCGACAATCTGGTGCAGTGGCTCGGGCAGATTCGCCAGCGGGAGGTCATCGTCTCCGTGCCGAAATTCAAAATGACGAGCAAATTCAGCCTGGGCCAGGTGCTCCAATCGATGGGCATGACCGACGCGCTCTCGGACAAGGCGGACTTCTCCGGCATGACGGGCAACCGCGAGCTGTTCCTGTCGGCGGTGATTCACCAGGCGTACGTCGATGTGAACGAGGAAGGCACCGAGGCGGCGGCGGCCACGGGGGCCGTCATGAGCGTGACCTCCATCGGCCCCGGGCAGACCCCGGTCTTCCGCGCCGATCATCCGTTCCTCTTCCTGATCCGGGATAAGAAGACGGATAGCATCCTGTTCCTCGGCCGGGTGATGAACCCCAAGAGCTGAGGCGCGTGGCCGGGGTTTCATGATCCGGGTTCCGCCTCAAACATCAATCATGCGACGGGGCAACCGGACGCCGAAGGACGAGTCTCTGCGTCGAAATCCGAAGCACCAAACTCGAAATCCGAAACAAATCCAAAGGACCGAAATCCAAATGACGGAAATGCTGTCGCGGGCCGACAGGCCCGTTTGGAATTTCGACCTTCTGCTATTCGTGCTTCTTCCCGTTCGCGGCTTGTGTTCTCGCGAAGATCTTTGAGGGCATGTGACGCAACACATCGAACCACAGGCATTATGTCTCGCGCCAAGAGGCCAAGAGCGCCAAGGTAATCCCTTGGAAGAGAGCGTTCATATCTCGTTTCTCCTTCTTTGTTGGCGAGCTTTGCGTCTTTGCGAGAGACCCCTCTCTCTTCCCTTCAATCATCACTCATCAATCATCGATCATCAATCGTCGATCATCAATCGTGGGGGCTTCCCACCACAGGCGCGGATAGTCCTTTCCTTCGTCAATCCACCAGAGGTCCTGCGTGCCATTGGCCGTCTCGCCCATGAAGTCCCAGCCGGTATCCAGGAATGTGCTGGCCATCTGCATCTGGGCCGTGGTCTTGCCTGTGCCGCCGCGACTCGCGCCCTGTCCCGACGTCCGGGTGTCCCAGAAGCTGGCGTTTACAGCGCCTCTGTCTCCACCCGCCACCAGCCCACCTTTGCTGCCGCTGCCACTAACGTTGCCGGCGCTGTAGCAGTAGACCACATAACCCGTGTTGAGCGCGACCAGCCCGCCGACACAGACGTCGCCCTTGCCGCTGCCACTGACGGCGCTGGTGCTGTAGCAGTCGCAGATTTCCCCGGGTGCGTCGTTGCTCCCCGCCAAGCCGCCGACCGATACGTACACACCGCTGCTGCTTACCGTACCAGTACTGGAGGATTGGGTCAGAGTTGCCTCATTGCTCCCCAGCAGCCCACCGACCTGCCATCCCGTGCCAATGACGGTACTGTTGCTGTGGGACTGGGTCACACGGCCACCGTTTCCGCCCACCAGCCCGCCGACCCCGCAGCCGCCTCTGACCACACCTGTGGAGTAGCATCGGCGAACACCCACGTCTCCGACGTTCCACCCGGCCAAGCCACCGACAGCCGAATTGCCGCGGAGAGCAACGGTAGTGTAGCAATGGGTCAGAAGGCCGCTGTTGTAGCCCACCAGCCCGCCGACACAGTCGCCTGAACCGACTATCGTGATGTGGATCACGCCCAGGTTCCTGACCTCTGCCTCAGACGCCAGACGGCCAAAGACTCCCAAGCAGTCCCGGCCCTTGATCGTCAGGTGCGAGATGGTGTGGCCGTTGCCGTCAAAGACGCCGGTGAAAGGATCTCCGTCCAAGCGCCACCACTCGTTCGTTGGATCGACATCCGGCGCGATGACGGCCTTATCGAAGACCTTCCCGCCGGGCAGGTTGGGGTCCAGGTCGATGTCGGCGGTCAGGATGAAGTGCTTGTCGTAATCTTCGGGAGTCTCGCCGAGGGCGATCAGATCGGCGGCTGTAGCAATTCTGTACGGATCGTTCGGCTCTCCTGTACCCCCGCTATATTTCTCCCACCACAGGCGCGGATAGTCCTTGCCCTCGTTGATCCACCAGATGTCCTCCGTGCCGTTGGTCGTCTCGTCCACGAAGTCCCAACCGGCGTCGACGAACGTCTTTCTCGTCTGCATCTCGGCTGTAGTTTTGCCCGTGCCCCCGGCACTTGTGATCTGGGCGGATGTCTGCTTGTCCCAGAAACTGGCGACCACTTCGCCGTCGTTTCGCGCTACGAGCCCGCCAATCTCGGAACTGCCACTGGTCATGCCAGTACAGTAACAATGCGCCACCGAGCCGGAGTTCTCCCCCACCAGCCCACCGACTTCCCAACTCCCACTGGTTACGGCGGTACTGTGGCACTGACTTACATCGCCGTAGTTATACCCTATGAGCCCACCGACCTCCGAACTGCTGCCGCTGACCATGCCGGCAGCATACGACTGACTTACGTCGGCGTAGTTTCGCCCTACGAGCCCGCCGACCTCCCAACTGCCACTTACTACGGCGGTGCTGCAGCAATATGCCACCAGGCCGACGTTCTCCCCCACCAGCCCGCCGCCATCCCAAGTGCTACTGACCGCCCCAGCACTGTAGCATTGGCTCACATCGCCACGGCTAAATCCTAAGAGCGCGCCGACATACGTGTTACCACTGACTGTGGCGCTGGTGTGGCAATGCGTCACCCAGGCAAGGTTCTGCCCCACCAAGCCGCCGACCTCCCAATGCCCACTCACCGTGCCGGTGCTCCAACAATCGGTGATCCTGCCCAACCCTGTCTTTAAGTCGCCGTTGCTGCCAGCTAACCCGCCGACATAATCACCTGAGCCCATAACATTGACATCTGCCACCCCCAACTTGCTGACGTCGCAACCATCCAACTCACCGAACAGCCCGAGGTAACCCTTGCCCGTGATGGTCAGATGCAGGATGGTATGACCATCGCCATCAAAAACGCCGGTAAATGAAGTGCCGTCGAATTCGTACCCTGTATCGTCTATGTCCGGAGCGATGACAGCTTTGTCGAAGACCTTGCGGCCGGGGAGGTTCGGATCCAGGTCGATGTCGGCGGTCAGGAGGAAGTGCTTGCCGTAATCGTTGGGGTCTTCGCCGAGGGCGATCAGATCGGCGGCTGTAGCGATCTGGTACGGGTTATTCGGCTCCCCCGTACCGCCGCTGTATTTGGCCGTAGCCGTGGAAACGATGGTCAAAAGAAATAGACCGACTGCGACAATCCCCCGGAACTGGATTGCCGCGCTACGCTCGCAATGACATGTTGCGACGTTCATACCCCACCTCCAACTCGACAGGAATGCCCGGCCAGGCCGTCGTGTGAAAGAGCCTTCGCCTTCAAGAAGAGAGGCCCTTGTAGTTCGGTGCTCCGTTGTGTCCCAATGCCGTCAATATACCACCTGTCGAGCGGGATTTCAAGGATACCGGCCCTGCTCACCTATAAATATGGGGCTTTCCCGCCATCCTGCGCCTGTGGTGCGGAACAGTCCGCTGTCTGCATAAGTCCCTGTGCCAAAAGCACTTGTATCGCGTGCAAAGCCACCAGGACCGCCAAGTGTGACACGGGATCAATGCAGTTGTCTCTTGGCGGCTTTGCGCCTTCGTGTGAGTTGGGCTACAAACCCACGGCAACTGGAAATCTTCTCCAGATAATTATGCCGCCACCTCATAAGCCATTGCCTGGGCAGGTTTTGTGACGGGAGCCAAGAGAGCGTTTATCGCATTCAGGGTGCCGGCGGGGAGGAGCCGGCCAGGGCGAATCCCGCACGTCCTGCTGGAAGCCTGCAAGGCGATAAACGCAATTGGTTGCGGCCGAAGGCCGCGCTGTAAAAATCCGTGCCCCTCCGCGTAAATCCGCGTCCCACAAAGGTTTAGAGCGGGCACAAATCTTCGCATCGCCGGGGTTTTCCGTTGACACACAAGAGCGGCTTGCGTATGATAATTATGCAACGAGCATGGTCAAGTCACAACCAGATCGGGAATCCGCAGGAGCCGCGAAGCACGAAATCCGGAACAAGGCTAAATCACCTGAATGCGGAAACAAAGCCAATTTCAGGGAGCAGGCCGGAGACCAGAGGCGGCAGGCAGGAGGCGACCGCCGGCGCGCCGTGCGAAACAAAGCCAATTCCGTTGCCGGGCACAGGCCGGCGCTGCGAGAGGTAACGTTTCTTCGGGTGGGCCGTCTACAGATGGAGACGTTCATGACAAGAGTGTCGTATGGCTCGGTCAACGGAAATGGTAACGCAAAGGCGAATCGGGACTGAAGTCGCGGAGATAGCGTGATTCTTCGGTCCCACCAGAAAAGGGAGGCAGACGTGATTGAGACAAGACGCATTGTACCGCTGGCGGTGGCGGCGATCCTGGTGTTGACAGTCTGCGGGATGGCGGTGGAGTTCCCGAAGATCGACCGCAAGCCGGAGGCGGCGGACTGGGAGCGGGGCAAGCTCGCCTCCGTCGCGCGCTTCGATCCGAATTCGACAAACGCGTTCCAGGTGGACCTGCGATGCTATGATCTTTCGGATCTCGATCTGAAGGGCCGGACGGCGGACCTGCTCCGTGCCGACTTCGACGACCGGACGACGTGGCCGCCGGCGGAGCGGATGCCCGGGGACTTCGATCACAAGCAGATCATGGAACTGGGCAAGAATCCGGGACTGGGCGTCCGGGCGCTGCACAAGCAGGGCGTCACCGGCCGGGGCGTCGGGATCGCCATCCTCGACCAGCCGCTCATCGTCGATCATCAGGAGTACGCGGACCGCATGCGGCTCTACGAGGAGATCAACATACGGCCTGGACAGGCATCGGAGATGCACGGCCCGGCGGTGGCGTCCATTGCGGTCGGCAAGACCATCGGCGTGGCCCCGGAGGCCGACCTCTACTATATCGCCCAGTTCAACGGCGATGTCAACGACGGCGGCTTCACGTGGAACTTCGAGTACCTCGCCCGCGGCGTGCAACGCATCCTGGAGATCAACGAGCAACTGCCGGCGGACAGGAAGATTCGGGTGATCTCGATGTCCATCGGCTGGGCTCCCTCGCAGAAGGGCTGCCAGAAGATCACCGAGGTGACGCAGAAAGCCAAGGCCGCCGGGATGCTCGTCATCTGCTCGTCGGTCGAGCAGGTCCACGGTTTCGCCTTTCATGGCCTGGGACGCCCGGTGACGGCAAATCCTGATGACTTCAGTGTTTATGAGCCCGGGCTATGGTGGGCACAGGATTACTTCAAAGGCCGTTGGGGCAAGCCGAACCGGCTGCTGGTGCCGATGGACTCGCGAACGACCGCCAGTCCGACGGGCAAAACCGAGTACGTATTCTATGCGCAGGGCGGATGGAGTTGGTCGATTCCATACATCGCCGGCGCCTATGCGCTGGCGGCGCAGGTGGAGCCGAAGATCACGCCGGAGCGATTCTGGGCGCTGGCCCTGAAGACCGGCCGGACCATCAAGCTGCGTCACGAGGGCAAGGAGCATGACTTCGGGCCCATCCTCGATCCGGCCAAGCTCATTGAAGCGATCCGTCGAGGCGAGCTTGCCGACACCGTAGCGGCCACCGCCGAACTGGCCAAGTATTACCGCCCCATTCCAACTGTGGCTCAGGGACCGGTGCCAAAGGAACTCGCCGCCAGGCTCGACGCCCTCGACATCGATAAGGCAACGCGAAACGCCGTCACCGAGCAGTTAGGCAAGCCATCCTTCTACGCTCTTGGAAACGACGTGCTCGACGCCAACAACCTGCCGAATCGGTACGCGATGGTGTACCCGGAGAGCGTCCACGTGGTCATCATGGACGACCGGATCATCAGGGTCGCGATTCTCAGTCCCGGGTACCTCTTCCGCGGCAAGGTCCAGGTGGGCAGCTCACTTGACGAGGTCCTTGAAGTGCTTGGCCCGCCCCGGAAGACCATCGAGGGCGCCCGGATGCGGGATATCATGACCAGTCCGGAGGACGACGTGTTCTACAAGAATCTCGATGGGGTGGAAGGCACTTGTGCCTACCAAGCCCGCGCAAAAGGTGTGATGGTCGGGCTCAATGACGGCCGCGTGTCGACGCTGGTCCTGCTTCCCAAGAACCAGCCCGGCGGCCAGTGATCGACGCGGCAGGCACAGCGTAGAGACGCAGTGTCTTGCGTCTCCACCAGGACGCCTTGGTACGAATTCGGAGAGATTCTCACGCGGCGCGGACTTTGTCATCTTGAGTGGGTTCTCAACCAATGGCGTTCGGCTCGGGATCTGTTCTTTGGCAAGTGCATGAAGTGACGGAACAAAGGGTGACGGGTCGTCACAAGCGGCGCAGAGTCACCGTGCGGCAGATCAGTCACAGGCCCTATTCTCGACACAGCCGTTTCCTCCGACGCGCTTTCTGTGCGATTCGGCCCATTAAGTTGGAAAAACGACCGCGAATGACTTCCTCCAGAGGGGGGCGTCTGGTAAAATGGGCAATATGAGTTTGGGGGTGTGCTCTACAAGGTAATAGAAGTTTTCCGGAGGAGGGTGCGATGGACGAGGCCAGTCTGGAAGGCGCGCTCAATGAGCTGGTCAAGCAGTTCGGGGACAGCGCCGATCCGAGTCACCAGAAGGTGGCCGATCTCGCCAAACAGGCGGAGGCCAATCGCAAGCAGCTCCAAAAGAGCCTCAGCTCGCTGCAGGAGTTGCTGGATTACCTGCGGGTCTGCATCAAGTATCAGGCGTTCGACCTGGAGGCGACCCGCCGCGAGAACCAGTACCTTCGAAAGCTGCTCGAGGAAAACGGCAACGAGAACAGGGAGGGTGGGATTTAGAGGGTGATCGCCCTTCGGGGGTTGTCCGAGACCCGCCGCAGGTCCGAGCACCTGTGCGAGCCGCGCCGGCAGCGAATCCCGGAATTCTTGAACAGTCCCGCCGGCGAATCTGAAATTCGATGGGGGGTATTCGTCTGTCCAGACCGGTCCGGATATTGACCTGCTCCTGCAACCATGGGCCTTTCCTACCCATCCGCGGCACGCCTGTTGCCCATTCTGAGGAAAGTTTCAAGCCGATTCTGCCGATACGTAGAGTGATTATTTCGGGAAGGCGCCCTGTGGAGAACGAACATGGAAGCCCTTTATGTCATATAATTATGGGTCACGTAAGGCAATCATCCCGTCTACCGATTCTGGGGCATGGAGTATAACAGGGCGCCTGAAATGGTTGACAACATGGCAGCAGGTAAGATAGCTTAGCGTGGGCCAGGGAACTTGAAGAGGTGTGCAGCCGTAGCAACTGAAAGAAACAGGTACTCTTTTGATGTAGGTCGTAATAGATGTTTGAACGTTTTACCGATCGAGCACGCAAAGTGATGGCGTTGGCCAACCAGGAGGCCCAGCGCTTCAACCACGAATACATCGGGACCGAGCACATTCTGCTGGGTTTGGTCAAGGAAGGCAGCGGAGTGGGCGCTACGGTTCTCAAGAACCTGGACGTGGACATCAAGAAGCTGCGTCTGGAGATTGAGAAGCTGGTCAAGAGCGGCCCGGATATGGTCACGATGGGCAAGCTTCCGCAGACGCCGCGTGCCAAGAAGGTGATCGAATACGCGATCGAGGAGGCCCGGGCCCTGAACCACAACTATGTGGGCACGGAACACATCCTGCTGGGCCTGCTCCGCGAGAGCGAGGGCATCGCCGCGCAAGTCCTTATGAATCTTGGTCTTAAGTTAGAGGACGTGCGCCAGGAGGTGCTCAACCTGCTCGGCGCCGGGGTGGAGGACGCTCCGAACGACCTCGGGCTGAAGATGCCCGGGGCGGGCGCCGGACGCAAGCCCAAGAGCAAGACGCCAGCGCTGGACAGCTTCGGCAGAGACCTGACGCAACTGGCCGCAGGCGGCGAGCTCGACCCGGTCATCGGACGCAAGCGCGAAATCGAGCGACTGATCCAGATCCTCTGCCGGCGAACCAAGAACAACCCGGTGCTGCTGGGCGAGGCCGGCGTCGGCAAGACCGCCATCGTCGAGGGACTCAGTCAGCAGATCATCAATAAGCAGGTGCCCGAAATCCTCAAGGATAAGCGCATCGTCGTGCTCGATCTGGCCATGATGGTGGCCGGGACCAAGTACCGCGGGCAGTTCGAGGAGCGCATCAAGGCGGTTATCAACGAGGTCCGCCGGGCGGCGAACGTCATTCTGTTCGTCGACGAGCTGCACACTTTGGTCGGCGCCGGCGGCGCAGAAGGCGCGATCGACGCGTCCAACGTCTTGAAGCCCGCCTTGGCACGCGGCGAGGTCCAGTGCATCGGCGCCACGACCCTCGATGAGTATCGCAAGTACATCGAAAAAGACGGCGCTTTGGAGCGTCGTTTCCAGACGATTATCGTGGACCCGCCGTCGAAAGACGAGACGGTCGAGATCCTCAAGGGCTTGCAGGACCGGTACGAGGCGCACCACAGGGTGCGGTTCACCGCCGAGGCGCTGTACCAGGCGGTCGAGCTTTCGACCCGTTACATCACCGGTCGCTGCCTGCCTGACAAGGCTATCGACGTGGTCGATGAGGCCGGCGCCCGGGTGCGGCTCAAGAACATGACGCCCCCGCCGGACCTGACCAAGATCGAGGCCCGCATCGAGCAGTTGCAGCGCGACAAGGACGAAGCGGTCCGAAACGCCGACTACGAGCGTGCCGCCTCTTTGCGGGACGAGGCGCAGCAGCTACTCGAAGAGAAGGCCCAGCTTCACAAGAAATGGTACGAGCAGAACAAGGAAGCGACCGGCGTGGTCGATGCCGAGATCATCGCCGAGGTCGTCAGCAACATGACGGGCGTGCCGCTGACCCGGCTCGAGAAGAAGGAAACGCAAAGGCTCCTGGAGCTCGAGAACGAGCTGCACAAAACCGTCGTGTCGCAGCATGACGCGATTTCCGCGGTGGCCAAGGCCGTACGGCGTAGCCGTAGCGGCATGAAGGACCCGAACCGGCCGATGGGCTGCTTCATCTTCCTCGGGCCCAGCGGCGTCGGTAAAACGCTGCTCGCCCAGGCGCTGGCGGAGTTCATGTTCAGCGACCGCAACGCCTTGGTCCGGCTCGACATGAGCGAGTTCATGGAGAAGCATAACGTCAGCCGGCTCGTCGGCGCCCCTCCGGGATACGTCGGCTACGAGGAAGGCGGCCAGCTCACCGAGCGGATTCGCCGCCGGCCGTATGCGGTGCTCCTGCTCGACGAAATCGAGAAGGCCCACCCCGACGTCTACAACATGCTGTTGCAGATCATGGATGAAGGCCGCCTGACCGACAGCTTCGGCCGGAGCATCGACTTCAAGAACGTGGTCATGATCATGACCAGCAACATCGGCGCTGAGCTGATCAAGAACCAGGGCGGTTTCGGATTCGGCAAGAAGTCGCCGGAGCACAGCTACGAGAAGATGAAGGAAATCCTCTCGAAGGAAGTAGAGCGGCACTTCCGGCCGGAGTTCCTCAACCGCGTCGATGACACGATCGTCTTCCACCCGCTCACGAGAGACGACCTGCAAACCATCGTCGATTACGAGCTGGCCAAGGTCTTCAAGCGCCTGACGGAGCACGGATTCAAGCTCGCGATCACGCCGGCGACCAAAGAGTTCCTCATCGAGAAGGGCTACAACCCCGAGTTCGGGGCCAGACCTCTGCGCCGGGCCATCGAGCATTACATCGAGGACCCGCTCTCCGAGGCCGTCCTCTCCGGCCAGTTCAAAGGCAAGAACGTCATCAAGATCGACGTGCAGGACGAGGAGCACCTCAAGTTCGAGGGCGAAGACGTCCCCGAGCCGCAAAAGGAAAAGCCCAAGGAAGTCGTGCCCTCCAAGTAACGCGACCTCCGCGAAACAGCAACGAACAGGCCGTGCCACAACCCAGTTGCCGCACGGCCTTTTTCTTGCGCTCGTCTTTGCTCTGCGTTTCTTTTCGGCATCACGTCCTTGACGACCGTCGTGCTATCTGCCTTATGGACCGTGATCGTGTATCCGGCCTGCATGGCTCTGCAATGCTTCCTACGCATGCCGCGTGAAGAATCGTACTCGGCGCGTATCGTTGTTCTTCACGCGCCTCTTTCTATTCGTTGCCTTCTTCATGAGGCTCGCGCACTCCTCCTCTTGCGAGGTGACTTCGGCGGAAACGAGACGAGGCGTTCCGGATGCTGTTGTTCCTGCTTCCGGAGGTCGGCAGCGATGGCATGCAAGTCCTAGTTAAACCGCTCCGCATACTCCTGGCACCCGGCGCACTTCTTCGATGATCGGGTCTGATAGCACAACTAATCCTCCATCAGTTCGTCGTCGGAATCTGCGTGTTCTTCAGGCGGATGCCTTCATGCCGATTCGGCGTGAAGAACGCCGAGCAGCTTCGCCTGCACGGATTCCATGATCGTGTCACGAAGAAACACGCTGGCTTTCAGTATCTCAATGCCGATCAATTCGCCCTTGTCATTCAACTCGGCGGTAATATTCGGGCTCAACTCGACACTCTGTGCCTCAGGCTCCTCAGAGAGCACCAGGTGCAGAATGTCCTCCTGCTCGAAATAGACCAAACGCGGCTTATTCATGGATGAACCTCCCGGTCTTGACGCGGAACGTGATCTGCTGCCGCGTGGTTGCATGTATGGTGATCGGAGTCAACACACCCTCACTTGCCTCATAAGGAATCAATACCAGCCTCTTTCCGCAGCGTCCCACGACGACCGAACGATTTGTCGCCGCATCGGTATAACGTTCTCTTGAGGACTTCACGATTTGCTCAACCCTGTTCAATTCATACCCTCGAAGTGCTGCTCTGTACTTCAGGTATTCGGTCAGACCACTTCCATTGATTCATTGTCCCTTCCCTATGGCACCATTGAGCGCCCGATCATCTTGAGTATAGGCGGCTGACAAGAGGAAGTCAACGCCCACACCCTGCCGCTCTGGAAAACGTGGCCTGGGAAAATCATCTACGTTGACATCTTGGGTAGCTCGCAGCACGACCGCCGTTTCTTCGGGGATCTGGCCAGTGTAGACTATCGCGGACCGCTTCGGACGCAACGATACCGCCTTACGGTACACTTCATCCCGATCCTTGCTGTGATAAAGCACTCTGCCTCCCAGGACTTTGAGTGTCTCGTCAGTTCGGGGGTCCTCGACCAGCACCCACTCGGATTCAAACTGCGACTCGATTTCCTCGATCGTCATTTCTTCGTTCATGGTGTATCTCCTGGCAAAGCCAACGCGCTCTGGCCTTGATGATTATACACCATCAGCAGGGAATTGCAGACCATCGCCAGAGTCAACAGGGCATGCGTCCGCCGCGCGAACACACGCCCCGTTTGTGTTGATCGTCTTGTGCATCCCGCCCCCGAAGGCGATCCTCACCAGTACTCCTCAGATTGCCCTCCGCCTGCGCAGCCAGCGAGCCAAGGCACCGCCCACGGCACCGAGAAGGACGGCTGAGGGAGCCGGGATCGTCGCAGAGACTACCACATTGTCCAAGCCGCTGGTGTCTTGCGGCAGAGAGTCGTTCCAAAGACGTCGCGCAACCTTGTGTGGTGGAGAACGCCGGGCAGCCAGGCAACTCGGAAAGAGGCAAGGGCAGGGAAGTTCCCGCCGGACCCACACTTGCCACTGCGCCCACCCTAACGCGGTGGGTAGAGTTGGGGGGTGCGTGGATCGGTTGCGGTGACGCAATTCGGAGTTCCCCCTTCAGGCGACCCAAGACCGCGGAAACGCGGAGCTGATATGATGCCCGTAGTGAATACCCGCCGAGCGGAGTGGCCCCTGCCCAGGCCAGACGCAGCGAGGTGGGGATTCGCTGCGGCGGCAGATGAGGATAGAATGTCTCATCGACACAAGAACGTTGCCACGGGTTCACGGTCAACGTGGAACGTCCGCACGACGGACATTTGGAGAACACCGGTTCCCATGGCAAGCCTGCCCAGAGGTCTCCAAACAGACGAAACGAGCTGCGTCACCGTCCGACGATGCCCCGTGTACGCCGACCACCAAGTTAGAGTAGCCGGCGGCCTAGTCTTTGGACTGGTCCGGCTCGGTGGGGGCTCGCTGCTTGGGGAAGAGGGCGGCGAATTGTTGGGTCGGCATCCATTCGACGGCGCCGTTGAGGCGCAGGACGACATAGCCGTCTTTCAGGAAGGAGGAGGGGAGCCTCTTTTGGGAATAGGCCAGGATCGTGTCGCCGGGAGCGTCGGGGCCAATCCACAAGGCGCGGTAGACGACGTTGCCCATGCGGACGGCACCCTCGACCTCGCCTTTGATGTCGTCCACGAACGACTGCGGCGGCAGCGAGCCGTACTGCCGGCGATACTCCAGGATCTGCGTGCCGAGCTGACTCATCGCACGCATGGCCTCGGACCGATTGACGTAGTCCTTGAGCTGCATCATTCCGACGACCGCGCCCGCCGTGGCGACCAGCACGATCGCGGATTCGGTCAGCACCGCTCTTTGACGCCTGTTCATAACGACTTTGCTCTATCGCCAGACAAACCACGCAAAGGAAAGGACCCAAACGACTCATAAGACGAAAAGGCCCGGTGCCACGAGCCACTTATTGTGGCAGAATGTCATTTCGGTCCTTTTCGTCCCTTGTGTCCCTTTCACAAGGCGCTCTATTCTGTCATGGCCCCGGACGTCGCCTGGCGCACCTTGACGCGGTTGCCTTCGACGTGGAGCCGGCCCTCGGCGAACCAGCGGATCGCCTGCGGGTAGGCGATGCACTCCTGCTCGAAGACGCGTTCCGCCAGGGTGTCGGGCGTGTCGTCGTCCTGGACCGGGCAGGTCCGCTGCACGATGATGGGTCCCTTGTCGTACTCGTTGGTGCAGAAGTGCACGGTGCAACCGCTGACCTTGCATCCGGCGGCGAGCACGGCCTCGTGCACGTGATGGCCCCACATGCCCTTGCCGCCGAAGCTGGGCAGCAGGGCCGGGTGAATATTCATGACGCGGTTCTCGTACTGCGGCGGGATCTTCCACAGGCACAGCCAGCCGCCCTGCACGACCAGGTCCACCTTGGCCGCATCCAATTCCTTTTCGATGCGCTTGCTGAATGCTTCACTGTCGGCGCAGTCCTTCGTCCGGATGATCCGGATGGGCAGGCCGGCGCTGCGCGCCTTGCCGACGCCTGCGACGGCCGACAGCGAGCTGATGACGATGCCGATCTCCGCGTTGAGCTCGCCCCGCCCGATGGCGTCGAGGATATTCATCATGGTACGACCGCCGCCGCTGATGAGCACGCCCAGGCGGATCTTCTTCTGTTTCGCAGCGCCGGCCGGCGACCGCTCGATGTCACATCCGGCATCGAGGGCCTGATTCACGAGCTCGTCCGCCTCCTTGTTCTGCTCGCGCATGACGTGGCGAATCGTGAAGCAATTGAACTGCGCCCGCAGGTCGTTCACCTGTTCGTACAGCGGCCGGATCGTTTCGCTCTTGACCTTGTACAGGCCGGTCAGATGCCGCACGAGCAACTCGCTGTCGCTCAAGACGGTCACGTCCGTCGCGCCGAGTTTCTGCGCGGCTTCCAGAGCACGGATCAGGGCCGTGTACTCCGCCACGTTGTTCGTGGTCTCGCCCAGCAGCATTGCCTTGGCCAGCAGCCGGCGGCCCACCGGGTCGGCCAGAACAAAGGCGGCCGCCGCCGGACCCGGATTGCCCCGGCTGCCGCCATCGACATGGATCATCACTTTCATCTTCCGACACCGATGGAGTGGTTACAGCTCCAGAATTCTTTGAATTTGCGGAAGAGAGCCGCCATCGACGGGGTCTCTCTGCATCGCGGTCCGCGCAGGATGCCGCGCTCTGCCGTGTGGCCCGGGCTTCTCAGGACTCCCGGGAATCGCCGAGCACCAGGATTCTCGTGCAGTTCGGGCACCGGATGATATCATCCTTGGTCATCAGCACGTTGACGCTCTCGGCGGGCACGCCCATGTAGCAGCCGCCGCAGCTATAGGCGGAGGTCCGGCCTTCCTGCTCCTCGATCTTCACCACGGCCTCGCCGTCATAGGTCTCGGCCACCCGGTTGAAGATCTCCAGCGCCTTGCGAGGAACGCTCTTGGCCACGTCGTTCCATTCCGCCTGGATCTTCGCGATTTCCGCCTCGTACTCGGCCACCGAGCTGTCCACCTTTTTGCGTGTCTGCTCGAGCTCCTGCTTTTGCTCCCCGATCTGCTTCTGGAGGTTGGCGCACTCCTCCTGGTCGACATCGACGGCTTTCATCAGTTCGAGGACCTGGGTCTCGATCTTGGAGTTGTCGGCCCGGGTAGTGTTGAGCTGGGTGAGTACGGCGGCGTATTCCTTGTTCGTCTTGGCGGAGTTGAGCGAGGCCCGCAACTTGGTGACTTCCTGGTCCCGCGTCCTGAGCTCCAGCTCCAGCCGGTCCGACTGGAGCCGGGCCAACTGGACTTCCTCTTTCTTGGCTTCGAGGGCGCTCTGGAGGCTGCGAATCTGGTTCTCCTGGATGGTAACGCTTCTTCTACTGCGGGCCAGCTTCGCCTTAGCCGCCCGGAGACGATTTTCCACACTCTGAAGTTTTATCAACCCGTTCAGTACAGGTCCCATTTAGGCTCCTCATGGCTGGCCGAAACCCCGCAGCAGCGGGGCCCGGCATGGCAACCTTCGAACCATGTATTATGTGCAGCAGCTAACCTCTCTGCAATGAAAAAATGCGCCGGATTTTTTGCCGTGTCTGTGCAGATTTTAGGGCAATGTCCTGGGTGGCACGGGCAAACTCGTTTTGCCCGTGGGGTCTCGCGGGAGCAGGCTTTGCTGAGATAACACCGTCAAACGAGTTTGGCGGTGCCACCCAACG
>Ga0315277_10003214_pt1 | contig 22239 bp, 11 predicted proteins | sample YL17G05_15_MG_FD_203695 | JGI IMG/M metagenome (GOLD analysis project Ga0315277, IMG submission 203695) | Sediment microbial communities from Yellowstone Lake, YNP, Wyoming, USA - YL17G05_15 | ecosystem: Environmental > Aquatic > Freshwater > Lake > Sediment | place: USA: Wyoming | collected...
CGTCTCGCTCCGGTTGCCGGTTGACACTTCGTCGCCCTGGTCGGGCCTGTAAACGCCCTGGGCGATGTGGATTTCGCCGCCGTCACGAGCGGCCTCGAGGGCATCCTGAAGGTATCTGAAGGCGTTTGCCCAGGATGATCCGTCGTTGGCGCCCGTTGCGTTATCATCCACGTAGATGGGCATAACAGCGGTGGGGTAGTATTCGTAGGCGCCGACATCGACCGTGCCGTTGAGGATTCTGGAATTGCCGTCGAGGTCTTTGCCGCCTACCGGTACGTACTCGTTATTTCCTCGGTTTATGCAGGGCGAGCCCCCTTCGAGGCGGAGGTTGTCGTCTTGGTTGCCGGGAATACCGTCCGGCCCGTCGGCGTCAATGAATTGCGGGTTCAGGGCGAAGTTATTGCCGACGGTGCCGCCTGCCCAGCCCTCGATACAGGAGTACTCGATCGAAGGAACGCTGGCTGTGCCGAGGGCAAATATCTGTTGGTCCTGGAGCGTCTGGGCGATTGCGGCGGAGTTGCCCCACAGGATGCAGTTGGCGACCACCTTGGGCTGGTACGAGTATGATTGCTCATAGAAGATTCCGCCCGTTGTCTCGCCGGCGGTGTTGTTGGCTATGGTGCAATTGGCAATATAGCTTCCGGCGCCCCAGCCGTGGGAGAATGCCCCGCCGTTAGTGCCGCTGTGGTTTCCGGTCAGGAGGCAGCTAAGCAGCGTGGGCAGCGAGTAACCGAATGAATAGACGGCGCCGCCCGCGGCATCGGCGGTGTTGGCGGTGAAGGTGCACTGGTGGAACTCGGGGTAGGCGCCGCAGGTGCAGCCGTCGCTGGCGACTGCGCCTCCGCTGCCTTGGGTTGAATTCGCTGTGAATACGCAACGGGTGAATATTGGCGTGCTGCCGCTGACGCCGAGGATAACCGCGCCGCCGTAAGTTACGGCTGAATTGTTGCTGAAGGTGCAGTCCGTCACCGCAGTGTCGCATCCCTGGCCCAGAAAGACACCGCCGCCGCTGTACATAGTGGCCGCGTTTGCGTTTATGACGCAGTTCGACAGTTCGGGACATCCATAGATGCCGCCGCCGGAGGCGGCTGCGTTGTGGGTGATGATGCAGTCGGTTATGAGGCTTTGCGCGTTATAGTACGAGCCGGAGAAGTACATTCCACCGCCGCCGGTCGCGGCGGAATTGCCGATGATCGTGCAGTTGCGTATGGTCGGCATGCCGTCATAGACGCCCCCGCCGTATTTTAGCACCTCAGTCGGTCCGTTAGCGTTTCCGCCGGTGATAGTGAATCCGTCGATGACGGCTGTTCTATCGCAATTTGCGGCGGTTACGACGTTGCGGCTGTTCTCATTGCGCGTCGGTTCAGTGAGGAGTTCGGCGGCGTTGGCGACTTCGAGGTCGTTGCCGCTGAGGTCGCCGCTAAGGATAGTCAGATATGCGGCAGCATCCCAGGCATCGTGGTCGGGGCCGGCCAGACCTGCGTAGCCGCCTTTCAAAGTGACATTGTTCATAAGCCGGAAGCTCGCATCGCGGCTGCCAGGAGTGATCCCGGCCCCCTGGTCGGGTCTATATGTTCCCTGTGCGACTCGGATTTCGCATTCGGAGGAGGCGACGGCAAGGGCATCTTGGAGATATGTGAAGGCGTTTGCCCAGCTCGATCCATCGTTTGAGCCGACAGCGTCGTCATCGACGTAGATAACGCAGTCTTCGGGTACGTCGCCCTGGTTCTCATACGCGCCTATGTCAACGGCGCTGTTGATGACGCGAGGCAGACTATCAAGGTCGGTTTCGCCGGGGAAGGGTTCGAAATCGGGGTCGCCGCTGTCGATGCAAGGCGAGCCGGCTGCTAGTCTCGTGTCGTCATCTTCGGTGCCGGCTATGCCATCGTCTCCGTCGGCGTCGATGAAGAGCGGATTGTTTCCGAAGTTGCCTTCGCCGCCCAGAATGCCGGTCCAGCCCTGGACGCAGCAGTAATTGACGTGGGTCTGGGAGATGTAGTCCTGGTCGATCTGGGATGATTCAACGGCTCCGTCCGTGTCGCTGTTGGCCCAGAATACGCAGTTTGTCAGGTACATTTCCGTATCATCGTCGCCTGTTATTCCGCCGCCGCGGTAGTAGAGAGTCCCTTCTGCCCGGTTCAAGGTGAACGTGCAATTGGTGCAGTAAATAGAAGCGCAGGTTGTGCCTATCGCTCCGCCGTGGTCGGAGGCCAGGTTGCCCGTAAAGAGGCAGTTGGTCAGAACTGCGGGGTCGTCCCAAACCGTGTTGTTCTCCATTGCGCCGCCGCTATCGGCAAAGTTTCCGAGGAATCGGCACCTATCGACAGTCACCGGGCCGTCGTTGAAGAGTCCGCCGCCCTGGCCGACGGCGCTGTTGGCGATGAGCGTGCAGCCCGTTATGACTGAGCCGCCCTGGTAATATTTTTTGTAGATGCCGGCCCCACAATCCGTTCCGGCCACATAGTCGCCGTTGGCGTTTCCGCCTGTAATAATGAATCCATCCAGCGTAACATCCTGAGCATCCTGGCCTATTGTTACGACGTGGAAGCTGTTCTCGCTTCTTGAGGGGTGTCCGAGCAGTTCGGCTGGATCGGCGAGCGTTCCGTCGTTGCCGGCAAGGTCGCCGGAGAGGATTGCGCGGTATTCATTGACGCTGCGGGCGTCGGGGTTTGCTGCGCCGAAGCCGGCGTAGCCGCCTCTTAAGGTAAGGTCGCTAAAGAGCTCAAAGGTTGCCTGGCGGTAGCCCGGTGTGATTCCTGAACCGCGGTCCGGCCTGTAGTAGCCTTGAGCGACGCGTATCTCTGCGCCGGCAGACGCCGCAGCCAGGGCATCCCGGAGCGATGTAAAGGCATCTGCCCAGCTTGTTCCATTATTTGCGCCGACGGCGGTGTCATCGACATAGAATAAGCCCTGAAATTCGCGGGCGCCAATGTCGATAATTGGCGGCGTGCCGCTGCCGGTGTCGGGCGTTTGAACATCGTCGCTGAATCGCGCCAGGCCGGCGAGGTCCGTCAGCAGCGTGGGGGGTACGACTGAATTCTTGCCCGCGTCGATACATGCAGATCCTATGGTCAACGAGAAATCATCATCATCCGTCCCGAGAGTATCGTCCGGTCCGTCGGGATCGGCCAATAGCGGGTCGCCGGCGGTATTTCCGGCGCCGGACCACCCGCCTTGAACGCAACTGAAGAGTATCTGGTTGCAGGCGGGATCATCGTTATAGACCTGGCTCGGGCTGTTGGCCCAAAGAATGGAGTTAGTCGTGGTGACTCGGCTGTCGTCGAAGGAGGCGATGCCCCCGCCGGTGGTGGCGCTATTGCCGTAAATTGTGCAATTGATCAGTTGGGTGAATGATGCGTCGTTGCTGACGGCGCCGCCGTGCGAAGTGGCCGAGTTTGCCGCGAATAGACAGTTGATAACAGCCGGGTTGCTGCCCCAGTTGGCTATTCCGCCGCCGTCGATAGCGGAGTTTCCTGTGAAGGTGCAATGAGTCAGGACGGGGTTGCTGTTGTTCGTGTTGTACATCCCTCCGCCGCAGTAGCTTGCCGGATTGCCTGTGAATTTGCAGCGAGAGAGTGTGGGCGAGCTGCCGGAATTGCCCATGCCGGCGCCCCGGACTGCCTGATTATTCGAGAAGGTGCAATTTTCCAGGGCGGGATTGCTGCCGTCAACATTGTAGATACCGCCGCCGGCCCAGGCTTGATTATCGCTGAAGGTGCAGTCCGTGAGGGTCGGGCTGCTTGCGTTGTTCGTCATGCCGCCGCCATAAGAGGCGCTCGGCATGGCGATGTTGTCGGCAAAGGTGCAGCTCTCGAAGGTGGGCGAGGAATCCTCATTGTAAACTGCTCCGCCGCCGGTGTCGTCTTCTGTGGCTTCATTGGCTTGGAAGGTGCAGTCTTGGAATTTGGGGCTGCTGTTGGTGCAGAGGATGGCCCCACCCTTCCAGGCCATGCCGTTGATTATCGTAAAACCCTCGGTGGAGGAACTTTCGGTTTCGCCGCTGTGAAAGTGAAATGCCCGGTGCTGCTCGGAAGTTGTTCCGCCGCAGTCGATAATACAATCGCCGCCGATCAGGCGGACTGCCTTGCCGTGGAAATCGAGGTCTCTGTTGCCGGTTCCGCCGTATGTCCCGTCGCGGACGACTATATTGCCGCCAGCCGGGATGGCGTCGAGCGCGGCCTGGATTGTCCGCTTGTATCCATCCGGGCCGAAACACTGGCTGTATCTGCCCGTCCAGGCGTCGTTGCCGCAACTGCCATCGACAAAGATATAGGATTCACTTCCCATTACAGCCGATACCCAGATTGCGGCAAATAGTGCTGCCACGATTACTGTGCTCTTTTTACGACACAACATAGCGGCGCCTTTCAAAGACAGTTGGTGTTGAAGGGGCTTGGTTCGGTCTTAAAACCGTTATGGACTACTCTGGGCGAGCCAATGCATTGCCAGAGTCGCAAGGTCAACAAAGTCAACCTGTCTATCATAGTTCAAATCACCCGCGGGTTCACTTCTCAAAAATGGATATGTTTGATTCTCGCCAATATCCCAGACCTCGACAAAATCCCACCCGGCGTCGGTGAATGTGCCTATTCCTTTCATTTCGGCTGTCGTCTTACCCTGTCCGCCGAAACTGGTAGGTTGGCCTGTTGACTCGACGTCCCAGAAGGAGGCGGTAATGCTGCCCTCCTCTTCTTTATTTGCAACCAGGCCGCCTACAACCTCGTTTCCATCAACGGAGCCGGTGGCGTAGCAGCGAGCGATGTGGCTATGCTCACCGTTATATCCCACCAGTCCGCCGACTTGACTCATTCCGCTGACCGGGCCCGTAGAGTAGCAGTCGATGATGCAGCCGTCATCGCCGTTACTACCCACCAGCCCGCCGACAGCTCCATTTCCGTCCACCGGCCCTGTGGCGTAACAGGCAGCGAGGTTGGAGTAATTCATTCCTACCAGGCCGCCTATACAGTAGTATCCACCGCCTTTCACAGTGCTCGTCGCGTAACAGGCGGTCAAGTCGCAATACTCATCAGAATATCCTACCAGGCCGCCGACGAATCCGTTTCCGCCGACAAGACAGGCTGCATAACAGCCAACAAGGTCGGCAGAGTTATCTCCCACCAGACCACCGACAGATACGACTCCTTCGACCGAACCAGTAGCGTAACAACCGGTCATATCGCCCTCATTCCATCCCACTATGCCGCCGACACAACTATTACCCGTAATTGTCACATCCTTTACGCCCAGATTTCGGATTTGAGAGTGCCAGCTCACATAGCCAAATATACCCACGTAATCGCTGGAAGGCATATTCACGTCTGCATTACAGAGGATATGGGCGTCGCCGTCAAAGACGCCGGTGAAACGTTGACTGAAATTACCGACAGGCGATAACGCTACTCCCTGGAAGTCTATATCAGCAGCCAGGATAAAATGCTTATCCCAGTCGCCCGGTGTATTCATTAGTTTCTGCCAGTCGCCAACTGTTTTGAGTATATACGGGTCTTCCTGCGTCCCTGACCCACCTGAGTAGAGACGCTGGCAGACAAGCCGCGGGTAGTTGCCGGGAGGCATCCACCAGACAGTATCGAAATCCCACCCGGCCTCTGTAAAGGTGCTCATTGTTTGCATTTCCGCTGTCGTTTTGCCTGTTCCGCCGGAGCTTGTGGATTGGCCCGAAGTCTCGATATCCCAGAACGAATCTCTGACAAAACCGTCATCCGGATTTCTATATCCTACCAATCCGCCAATATTCCACCCCGTTCCTGAAACGCTGCCGGTTGAATAACACCTGGTTATGATACCCTCGTCGTTCAATCCTGCCAGCCCGCCGATTATATATGCTCCCGAAACACTGCAGGTCGAATAGCAATTCATTATCGTGCCATCGTTATGTCCCGCCAGGCCGCCCACGGGAATATTCCCATCGACACTGCCTGTCGAATAGCAGCCCATTATCTCGCCGTCACTGAATCCCGTAAGCCCCCCGATATTGAAACCGTCCGCTCCTCCTGAAACGCTTCCTGCCGAATCGCAATCTCTTATTGTGCCGGTATCGTTGTCTCCCACCAGCCCGCCGACGTTGTAATATCCCGAAATGGCGCCCGTATAAGAGCAATCTGTTATTGTGCCTGTATCGTTAGCTCCCACCAGCCCGCCGACATTCCACCCCGTTCCCAAAATGCTACATCTCGAATAACAGTTGGTTATCGTGCCTGCATCGTTGGTTCCTACCAGCCCACCAACATTGTGGTATCCCTTAACACTGCCTGACATAAGACAGTTCATTATTGATCCCTGGTTAAATCCCACCAGCCCTCCGATATAAACACTATTAACGTCATTGATGTCGATGTTTTCCATCCTGAGATTTCTTATCTGGCCGGCGTAGCCAAGGTATCCAAACAAACCAACGCTGTTTCGCCTATCCGAATTCAACGTAAAATTCCAGATTGCGTTGTCGTTGCCGTCAAATACTCCGGTGAATGGTCTGTTATTGGGTTCGTTCCACTCTATATATATTCCAATGCTCTCGGACTGTGTGCCGGCATATTCGGTGAAGTTGACATCGTTGACGAGGATGAAGTGCTTATCCCAGTCCTCTTGGTGGTTGCCGACGTCGTTTAGGTTTTCCGGCGTTGCGATTCTGTACGGGTCGTTTGGCTCGCCGGTCCCACCGTTGTATTTGGCATCCGCGGCAGAACCCATACATAAGAATATTATTACCCCAATAATAAGTGAGTGATTTTTCATTTTCTTTTGCCTCCTGTTTAACCTCAAAAACCTTATGGATTATTTGCGGCGAGCCAATGCACTGCCAGAATCGCAAGGTCAACAAAGTCAACTTGTCTATCATAGTTCAAATCACCAGCGGGTTCACTTCTCAGGAATGGATACGTCTGGTTCTCACCGATACCCCAGACCTCAACAAAATCCCAGCCGACATCAGTAAAGGTACTCATTGTTTTCATTTCGGCTGTGGTTTTACCTGTCCCGCCGAAACTCGTAGTTTGGCCTGTTGATTCGACGTCCCAGAAGCAGGCAGTGGTGCTGGCCTCTTCATCTTTATATGCAACCAGGCCGCCTACGACCTCGTTTCCATCAACCAAGCCGGTGGCGTAACACCTGGCGATGCCGCTATGCTCACCGTTATATCCCGCAAGTCCGCCGACTTGACTCATTCCGCTGACCGGCCCGGTAGAGTAGCAGTCGATGATGCAGCCGTCCTCGCCGTTACTACCCACCAGCCCGCCGACAGCCCCATTTCCATCCACCGGCCCGGTGGCGTAGCAGGCAGAGAGGTTAGAGTAATTCATTCCTACCAGGCCGCCTATACAATATCCACTGCCTTTGACAGAGCCGGTGGCGTAACAGGTGTTTAAGTTGCAATCCTCATCGGAATGTCCCACCAGGCCGCCGACATATCCGTTTCCACTGACTGAGCCAGTGGCGTAACAATCAGTGAGATTGCCGGAATTCCCTCCCACCAGGCCGCCGACCCAGTCACAATCGTCACTTGTGTCAATAGAACCGGTTGCATAACAGTTAGTAACGCTGCCAAAATTCCATCCTACTAAACCGCCAATATAGGCGCTTTCTTCAATTGTGTTCAGAGAGCAAGTGGAGTAACAACCAGTGATACTGCCGGCGTTACATCCCACCAAGCCGCCAACAGAATCGCTTCCTACGACCGAACCAGTAGCGTAACAACCGTCCATATCGCGTTCATTCCATCCCACTATGCCGCCGACAAGATTATTACCGGTAATTGTCACATCCCTTACACCCAGATTTCTGATTTGGGCGTACCCGCTCACATAACCAAATAAACCCACACAAATGCTGGAAGGCATATTCACATCTGCATTGCGTAGAATACGGCCTTGGCCATCAAAAACGCCTGTAAAAGGTCGGATACAATTACCGACAGGAGATAGTGCAACTCCCTGCAAATCTATATTGGCGGTCAGAATAAAATGCTTATCCCAGTCGCCCGGCGCATTCATTAGTTTCTGCCAGTCGCCAACTATTTTGAGTATATACGGGTCTTCTTGCGTCCCTGACCCACCTGAGTAGAGGCGCCGGCAGATAAGCCGCGGGTAGTTGCCGGGAGGCATCCACCAGACGGTATCGAAATCCCAGCCGGCATCCAGAAAAGTGTTAATGTCTTTCATCTGTGCCGTCGTCTTGCCTTCGCCGCCGGGACTGAAGTTGCAGTCACTGGTTTCGACATCCCAGAAAGAGGTGATGACGGCGCCGGGATTGTCTCCAACGAGTCCGCCGGCAATCCCGACTCCTTCAATATGGCCCGTGGAGAAACAGTCAGCGATATTTGCGAAATTAACTCCCACCAGGCCGCCAACACATAGATCTCCTCCTACCGAGCCGGTGGCGTAACAGTCGGTAATGCTGCCCGTCTGGTTCCATCCCACGAGGCCGCCAACGAACATGTCGCTTATAACTGAACCGGTGGAGTAACAGCCGGCCAGACTGCCTTCATTCACCCCCACCAGGCCGCCTACGCGGTCACAATCATGACCTCCATTGATAGAACCGGTTGCATAACAGTCAGTGACGCTGCCGGAATTGAATCCCACTAAACCGCCAAGATTATCGCATTCATCAATTCCGCTGACAGAACAAGTGGAGTAACAGCCGGTGATGCTGCCGTGGTTCCATCCCGCTAAGCCGCCGACATTGTCGCCATCTTCGGTTCCGTTGACCGAACCGCTGGTGTAACAGCCGGTCAGACTGCCTTCATTTGCTCCAACCAGGGCACCGACACAATCTTCACCGGTAATTGTCACAACCTCTGCACCCAGGTCGCGTATCTGGCCGCTGGATCCCACATAGCCAAATAAACCTACATAGTTGCTCGAAGGCATATTCACGTCTGCGTTGTGGATGATATGGTCGTTGCCGTTGAAGACACCCGTAAACGGCTGACCGTACGTGCCGACAGGTAATAACGCGACTCCCTCCAAGTTTATGTCGGCAGTCAGGATAAAATGCTTATCCCAGTCTTCTTGGTAGTTGCCGATGTCATTTAGATTTTCCGGCGTCGCGATTCTGTATGGGTCGTTTGGCTCGCCGGTGCCGCCGCTGTATTTAGCATCCGCGGCAGAAGTCATTGATAAGAATGTCATTACCGCAAAAACAAGTGAGCGATTCTTCATTTTCTCTTGCCTCCTGTGTCATTCCTTGAACGTGAATTTCCGTTGGTTGTGAAAGAGTGAGGCCGGCGGTGAGGGCCTCGTGCAAGCAGTTCAAAGGCGTTTGCCCGGTTTGAGCTGACCTCTGCGCCTGCGGCATTGCCATCGGCATAGATCAGCTCGGCAGAAACCGGAGGGGCTGTACTCGCCGGGACAGGCCGGACTGCGCAAACAATCTGGGCCGTTTGAACTCTCATACTCTCCTCTGGTTACCTCTGAAACGGTTGCTGTTTCTCGCCGGTAAGTAGTCTCAGAGGTTTGGCAGCTTCTTACCAGCGAGCATCCATAAGTTTTACGAGCCAGTCAATCCCCAGCCGGTCCCTTCGCCATTTAGGAGGACTTTCTTGCCTCGGCGAAGCGAAGTCCCTGGCGGTCTCAGTGATTTCCTGGAGGTAAGTAAATTCGAGCTTACCCCGGCGGCTGCCATTTGAACCCAGTGATATTGACTCCACAACATCCTTCTCCATATCGACGTTGTAGATAAGTTCTGTTTGTCCGCAGTCGAGAGTAACCAGCGCGGCTTTCTGATCCGGCGTGAACTCCGTCCCGAATGGTATTTGATCTTGAGCGGCGTCTCTTCTGACGGTGTCTATACTGTGCAGCCCTATCCAGGGTCGGGCCAATCCCGTGAAGAATGCGCCGCCTTCGTAGGACGCCACGAGCTTTCCGCCTGCGTCGTAAACCCGCGCCTCCGTGCCGGTATCAACGAGCTTGAGCCTGTTGCCGACGGTCATTTTCAACCACGGGTAATCCCATTTGCTGGTCGCATAGACAAACGGGATTCGTCCGGTTCCCGATACTTCCTGTCCGTCGATTTGGCCCGAAATCGTGAAGAAGGTCCAGCCGCGCTTGTGCATACTGTCGCGGGCGTCGATCATCCCAGTCCTGCTGGGCCAATCGTAGAGAAAGTACTGTTCGTCGAGCACGTTGAGGTTGCGAGTAATCTGCGAGTGACGCGAGTCCTCATCTTGCTTGAGGATAACGAGCAGCCCGGCGCCGTCGCTGCCGATATACTGCATCGGCCCTGCATTGGGCTGGGCGGCGGCAAGCGATTTGCGTATGACTGCATTATCCGTAGGCAGCCGCCATACCGCCCCGTCACTGTGCCAAATGTGATGATTCCTAATGAATACGGCGTTTCTGTCCCTGTCGAAGAAGTAATTCGCGCGTTCGTTTTGCAGCCACTGGCAGTAGGATTGTTTGGCCCTCGCGTCCCATTTCAACAGGCGCATCATAACGGGCCCTTTTGTCCCTTCCGGATAATAATGCCAGTATTCGTGAATGCCCGGCGATGCTTGAGGGATATCTGCGGGGATTTGTGAGCTTATCGTCGATCCGTCAGTAAGCGGCGCCGCCGCCTGTCGGGAGACTGATGTGCTTGTGACCGCCACGGTGCCGACTGAAATTGCGCCCGCGGCGGCAAGTGACAAGATAGCGGTTTTGCTTGTGGCGACGGCGGCGAGCCCGGCTGCCAGACCCACCTTGGTCGTGGCAGCCGATATCGCCAGAGTTTTCGCGGCGGCTTCGCTCGGCGCGGTAATCTTGCCGAATAAAACCATAGCGGCGAGGAACGCCCCCCGGCCGAATCCGTGCCGTGAAAGCTGTTTTTGTAGAGCCCGCTTGGCGCGGTAGAATTGTACTTTCGCTGTAAATTCGCTGCACTGGAGGCAGTGCGCTATATGTTCGTACTCCATATTCCTGTAGCAGCGCAGGGTTAAAACGGCCCGGTGCCGGGGCTTGAGCCGCCGCATCGCCGAGAATATGATATCCTTCAATTCCCGGCTTACGGCGTCGGCCAAAACTTGCTGGCCGGCGTCTTGTGCATCTTCATTTGCCATGTTCGACGGGGACAATGCGTCCGGATTTGGGTATTGCTCTTTTCCGCGGCCAATACGCAATTTGTTGAGGGCTGCGTCAAGCAGCCTGGGCCAGAAGCGGTCGGCCTTATTCGGTTTGCCCGAAGACTGGAACATCTTGAAAAAAACACTCCTTGACATTGTCCTGTGTCGAACCAGGCCACAGCGTCAGAGAGGACATCTGCGCGTATCTATTTCTTCCTCTGCCACTGCGCTGACGCGGTCAAGCCATTTCCGGCACCGGGCCAGGCTCGTTCTAACTTTCTGCACTGAACTGCATCTAAGGTTCTGTGCATTTAATACAATCACCCTCTTGATGCGCGACCCAGGCCGAAGGTAACGCCTTTTTTGCGGAATTTCGAGAAATGTTAAAAAATCTTCATCAACTCGCCGTCCAATACCCGGCTCCGGCTTTTTTCAAAGGTGGCGATATGGTTGTAAGCTCTTTGCTATTAAGAGCTTGCGCAAATTGGACGTTGGTGCGGCGGCAAACCGGCCCCGCCGAAAAAAAAGTTACCCGGCTACTCTTCAAAAACCAACTGCGCGGCGGCAGAACGGCTGAAGGGACGCTCGGTGTAGTGAGAAAAACTTGCAGAGGAAGAGGGGGTGCTTTGCTCGTTAAGGGCAGTTTTGCGGATTCCGCCAAACCTTTTGTCCTTTTTCCGGAAAGGATTGCTGCAAAGCCGCGTTCCAGAGGGTAAAATATTGACTTTATTGTAGGTTTTCTGCTACAATAATGAGGAAAGAAAGTGAATTAGTGGAGTTGGAGTTTGAGATATGAATTATAGGGGGCTCGGAGGCTGTGGAGTAGGATGATGACAAGGTACGGAGATTCGGGTCTTTTTGAGGGACTTAACACTTGGGGAACAGTTTGCGGCACCCGCGCATCCGATTGTAGAGCATGATTCAAGGGCCGAAGTGGGTCTTTCAGGAAACAGAACGCGAATATGGTATAATAGGACGTGTAGTTTGTAGGGAAATTTGTTTTAAGGTAAAACCAGGGAAGAACTGAAAGAAAGCGAGGTTGTTACTATGCATAAGACAGTGATCATCATTCTGCTTGTATTGGGGGTGGGGAATGTGCAGGGTTCAATCGTGGAGTTTACCGAAGATTGGGTGATTCATCCAGGCGATGAATATGACGTGGTCTCCGTTTTGAACGATGCAACGGTGGGGATGACTGGGGGGGTGGTGTGGGAGCTCTATGCCACGGAATTCAGCACAATAAATGTCTTTGATGGTATAGTACGTTCATTGTATACTTACGATTCGAGCAACACATACGTATACGGGGGTACGATAGACGCGAGCCTTTGCGTTGCTGGCTCAAGTACTGTCAGTCTGTTTGGCGGTCAGCAATTTGGTTACGTAGCTATCTTCGATTCCGGAGTCCTCAAAATTTATGGCTTTGGGTTCGAATATGAAGCTACTGGTCCTGATAGACGAAGCGGAATATTGTCAGGTTACTGGCTCGATGGGACACCATTTAACGGGATGTATCTGAGGATGTTGCCTGAACCTTTTCCAGGATCTCAAATCATTCTCACACCGGAACCAGGTACGTTGGTGATACTATCACTTGGCGGCATGATATTGAGAAGGCGAATGGTCTCGCGCTAACACTAATCTTTGCGAGATGAAAGGAGTCGAACAAAATGAGCAAGAGGCAATTCTCACAGAAATGGATTACAGCGATCGTAACAGTTGGCGTGATCTGCTCAACCCAAGTTAGCAACGCGGCGAAGCCTGCGGACAAGTATCTCTCCTTGACTAATCCCTATTGGCGCGCTGGTCGAATTGAATACAACCAGGCCGGATTCGATACGGCGGGGTACTCGGACAAATTCTGGTGGGGGCTTTCCCCACGCCATCCGTATTCTGAGCACGAGATGCTGTCCGGCGAATGGGGGGCGGCTATCTACTATGACGGGATAGCGACGGCGCCGGAGGCTATGTGGCTGACGGATAAGTTCTTCTTTCCCGATTGGACAACAAACAGTCAATTCATCATAGAGTCAGATCCGGTGGCGTGGGATGATGACCCATCTCCGCCGGGTAATCCTGTTACAGGAAATGACACGGGTCATTCGAGTATATCAAATGGAGATGTGACGGTCGCGATTGACTAAGAGATGGTGGATTTGGGCGAGCAGGGTGCGAACGGAGAAGGTGGCTCGCCTTTGTCGTTTGGGAGCCTCGTGGGAGCCGATGCCTTCGTCCATAGCGAGCGTTATATCCTTTTGCAGACTTATACGATGACGAATATAACGGCCAGCTCTCTCCAGAATCTACAGTTTTACCAGATGCTTCACGGCCATCCTGCTGATGAGGGCAATGCTGTTGTGTATTCGGTTTATGACGATACCCCTCACGAGGACCCTCTCGCCGACTATGTGCCGTATAACGACGTGCACCGCGAGGAAGGCTCTACGCACGCGGGGAATTTCAGGTATGATATTACGCAGTGGAACAATCCCGATGACCCGGATAGATCGCAGACTCACCGGGACTGGATCGGATTCAGTTCTACTGTCCCGCCGGATTTCTTAGAAAACCAATATTATGCCAGCGGGCCGGGGCTACGCGGCGAGATTTAACGGGTTTTGCAGCGATTTTGCAGGAGATTCTTGTGTCCTGAGCGCGAATATGGTATAATAGAACGTGTGATTCACAGGGAAGTTTCTCTGCAAAGTATGACCAGGGAAGAATTAAAAGAAAGCGAGGTTGTCATTATGTGTAAGTCAGGAAAAACTGGGATCTTTGAGAACGGAGGCGAGATCAAAAAGATGGCGTACGCAATCGCCGTTCTGGTAGCTTTTCTGATCAGTGTTGCCGGCGAGGCGGCTATTGTCCTCCCGTATGTGCAGGATTTTGATGATATGGAGGTCGGCAGCGTCTTCGCGGATTGGGATTGGGATCCTGTGGGGGAGGTCCTCGGCCCCGGGAGCACTCCTTTTGGGCAGACTGTCCCGTTCAGTGGAAACTACCTCTTCTTGACGGGGTCCGAGGCCCAGGGAACAGTTGCATTCTTAGAGGAGAGCAGGAGCACTTTGGGTTTTAGTTTGGATTTCTACTCGCTTCCCAACCCGAGGTACGAGGCCCCAGGGACCTTCGCCGGCGGATTGAGTTTTTCAATCTCTGATAGTCGGGGGGGGAGACAGGGATGGATTATCGGGGATATCGACGGAGATATGTCCCAGGACCCGGATGAGTTGGAGGTGACTCTGAGAGTTCTGCCCTTGGATTCCCTGCCCGGCACCACGATTGAGATTGGCAGTATCCGGCACGGCGAGATATACAATCTCGATGTCGGGCTTAATGAAAACATCGTGAACGTATTCATTACCGGCCCTTCCACGAGCATACACTACGAGTATGTCATACCGGGCGAGACCCTTCTCGCAGACCGGATCGCGATTGGCCAAGGGGGCTATCCCGGAGACGAATACGGGGTAGCTATTGACAACATATCTGTCATCCCCGAGCCATGCACTTTGGCCTTGTTGGCGTTAGGGGCATCCGTGCTAATGAGGAAGACAAATGCGCGCAAAGTGTTGTTGGTTGTCCTGGCTTTCTTCTGGTTGGTCTTTTCACAGGTTGCCCATGGCGCGGATCCTTCGGAGCAAGTTCTTCACATGGGCAGCCCGGTGGGTTTCGGCGAGTTCGATGCAGGAGGCTATTCGGACTGGTACTATTGGGGGCAGTCGCCTCGGCATGGCTACGAATATCACGAAATGCTCTCCGGCGAATGGGCCGCGGCTATTTACTATGATGGTATAGCGACAGGCAATCAGGCTATGTGGCTGACAGATTACTTCCTATGGCCAAATTGGGAGAATTTCGATAACGATTTCACGGTGACGAGTTGCAGTTCGTGGGACGATCCATCCCCGCCGGGCAATCCCATTTCGCCGAATTACAATGCGAAGGATCACGCCCAAAACCCGGTTACCGCCTACGATACGGGGCAGAGTGTAATACAGAATGGGCAGGTGCGAATTACCATTGATTATGAGATGGTCGATTTGGGCGAGCAGGTTCCAGGGTCACCTATGGCATTTGGGAGCCTCGTTGGTGCCGATGCGTTTGTCTATAGTGAGCGATATGTCCTCTTGCAGACCTATACGATAAAGAACAAAACCGCCAGCCCAATTGAGAATCTCGAGTTTTACCAGATGCTTCACGGCCATCCTGCAGAGCCGGTGCTGGAGCATCCAGAAAATCAGACAAACCCCGTGGTCTTCTCGGTCTACGACAGCACGGATCATGCGGATCCCCTGGAGGCTTACGAGCCCTTCAATGATGTTCATTGCGCTGAAGGCTCTATCTATGCGGGCAAGTTCCGGTATGATATTACGCAATGGAACAATCTTCACGACCCCGACAAGCACCCGCAGGTGGATCATCGGGACTGGATCGGATTCAGTTCGACCGTCGAGCCCGACTTCATTGAGAACGGTTATTACGTCGGCGGGCATTTCTATGTCCCTGAGTACAAACCGCCCGAGGGAACACACATAAGCATCGAAGAGAGGAGTCTTACTCTTGACGGAGAGACTTACAGCTTCGGGGAGGTTGCAGGGGCTATGGGTTGGATCTTGGGGACGCTTGCGCCGGACGATTCGGTTAAGCTTACGCTCGCGATAATGTTCGGGGCCGGGCCGATTCAAAAGACCTGTCAGCCGTTTGAACCTATTGCCTACTGGGGTCTTGACGAAGGCAGCGGGGCGATCGCACACGATTCAATCGGCGATAATGATGGGACGCTGGTCGGCGATCCGGAGTGGGTCGCCGGGTTCCACGCGGGGGCGCTTGAGTTCGACGGATACGGGGATTACGTTAAGCTTGATCATGGGGTAGGGGCGTTGACGGGGGATAGCGTGACAATCTCTGCATGGGTCAACCCGACCGCAAGTGTGATCAACGGGACGTATTATGATGTTTTCTCACAGACTAAGGGCGATTCGATGGATTTGTACGGATACAGTATGTATTTATCTGTCGATGGGTCCGGCGTCTGCAAGCCTGGGTTTTCGCTCAGGTATCCAGGCTGTAATGTGGTTTCGTCGGTGGCGATCGGCAAAAACGACTGGAGTTGGGTGGTGGGCACTAATGACGGCAGCACGCTTACGCTGTACGTCGATGGGGTATCGGCGGGGTCCGTGTCCTCGGTCGGGTGCGGCGGGGTCTACGCGGACGCGTTCATAGGGGGCCACGTTCCCGGTGAGTCGGATTTCCTGGGCGTGATCGACGATGTACGGGTCTTAGCGTGTGCGTGGGATGGTGAGGCCGGGTGTCTGCCGTACTGTGATAAGGGCTACTTCGACTGGGTTCTGTTCGGTCGGCCGGACTGCTGGTGCCATCTGCGACAGTGCCGCGGCGATGCCGACGGCAAAAAGCAGGGCAGCGCGTTTGCGGGCTACACGTATGTATCGACCGACGATCTGGCCGTGCTTATCGATGCCTGGCAGGTCAAGGAACCGCCGAAAGGCCCTGGTATCGCTACAATACCCGACGGGATTTGTGCCGACTTTAACCATCGGAAGCAGGGCAGTGCATTCGCGGGTTATATGCGAGTCGGTACTGACGACTTGGGTATCATGATCGCGTCCTGGCAGGTCAAAGAGCCGCCTCATGGCCCGGGTATCACGGGTGATTGCCTGGAGTGTGATGGCGGCGGCGAGTCGGCGAGGGGGCGCGGCACGAGCGAGCAGGTGACGAGCAAGGAGCTACTTGACTGGCTTGCAGAGATATGGCTTGATCCGCAGGTGCGAGAGCGCATAGACGCCGAGGCTTGGCTGAGACTATATGAATCGCTGAAGGAATAGCTGCCGGGGCGGCTGTGAGCGGGCAAAACAGGGCCGGGGCGATCCTTTGCGAATCGCCCCGGCGATGTACTCTCAACGGAGTGTAATGTTGCGGTCTGGTCTATTTCTCGGCCTTTGGCGTTTCTTCGGCGGCCTTGTTCTGCAGGTAGTATTTTCGATTCAACATACCTCGGATTAGCCATCCTGTGCCCACGCCAAAGACCACGAAGGCTACGACAACTTCGGGATCCCCCAAACCTCCGCACGAGATCAGGCCAAGTCCGATAATGACCATTGCGACGCCGGCAGAGACGTACCTGATCCACGCCGGGCCGATGAGTTGCGGTTTGGTGGGAATAATCTCAGACAGGGGTATGCCCTTCTCGATGGCTGCCATGATCTGCCGATGGTCGAGGCGTTTCTTGAGGTAATAGACGACGCCGGCCAGAATCAGGGGGCTTACGCAGGCCAGTATTACAAGAGAATGGCCGAGTGCTTCAAGGTTGACTTCTGCCAAGCATTGTGGGGTAATCATAGTTTGCTCCTTTCGGTTGTAATAGCTTATTAACGTATTCTAATTGTGCCTTTATGTGTTCGCAGATAGACTTCTCCGACACAGATGAGCTGGCCGGGATTCAGCATTTCTACGATTTTGCGTTTGCTGGCCTTTGCCACGACGGTCAATGGGAGGTCCGTCCTAATTGATGAGCCGTTGTTTGCCCAGGCGGGTCTCACATAGCAGTTGGTCTTCATTGTTGGCTTCCTTCGTAAGTATCAGGTTTCGATTTCATTTGGTTTCTGCGTGTTAGTCGCGGGCAATGCGGGGGCGGTTTCAGAAAATGCGTGATTTTTTCATTTTTCCAGGGCATCATTATTATTGATGTGTGCCGACCGCTCCAATTCGCCGATTCCGAGGAATTTTGAAACCTCTCCGGGTCGAGCGGCGACCAACTGGAAAAGAGAATGTTTGCTTGATTGAGAAGTGAATTGGAACAGCAGGATAAGGACAACTGGTTGGGTTTGCTTCGCATCGGCGATCATCAGGCATTCGGCGAGTTCATTGATAAATACAAAGAGACGGTTTTTCTGTGCTGCCGGCGGCTTGGGCTCAGAGACGATGAAGTCGAGGATGTTGCCGGGGAGACGTTTATGGCGGCTTACAAGGCGTTGAGCCGGTACGACGGACGCTGCGAATTAGGTACGTGGGTCTGGAGCATAGCGTATCGCAAAGGAGTGGATCACCTGCGAAGGAATCGGCGGCAGCGGCAGCTCGTGGTCGAAGCCGGGCAGGGTGTTGTCGAGGCCGCTGAGGCAGGGCCTGCCACAGCCGTGCAGGGCAGAGAGCTCGAAAAACTGGTCTGGGAGGCCGTCGGGCGCCTGCCCAGGCTTTGGGCCTTGGCGGTCGTTCTGCACTACCGTGAGGGAAAAAGCCTTGCAGATATTGCTAAAATAATGGATAATAAGGAAAACACGATCAAGACATATTTGTTCAGGGGCCGGGAAAGGTTGAGGGAGATGTTAGCCGGGCCTTTTGGAGAAGACACTAATGCCTGCCAAGAATAGAAATGAAGACAAGTTTGACGAAATGCTGGGGGCGGCGCTGCGGCGGCATTGTGAAGCCGTGCCCGTCGATTTCACCGAGAGGATGCTGGAGCAGGTCCGAGAACTCGATGATAGGAGGATCTTGGCGCAAGTCGTTTTGCAGAAAAGACTTGCCTTGTCGGCGAGTATTGTGTTCGGCGGCCTGGCGATTTTGGGTGCGGTCTTTTTCCCGGCAAGGATTCTTACTATTCTCAAGAGTATCGGCGCGGGTCTGGTCGGGTACGGGGGCGGGATGCTTGGCAAAACTCAGCAGGCCATCGATGTTTTCCGCGTTGAGTGGCAGTTTTACACGGTTTTGGCCGTCTTGCTGGCCTTTGCAGTGTGCTGTCTGATGGGGCTGCTATTTGAGGATCGGGTGAAGGTGGTCTGAGCTGCCGAGTGGTGGGGGTAATTGGCCGGGTTGCGGACGGGCTGGACGGGCTAACGGAGGGATGTTCTCGAATCTTGAAAATGCGCCTGATTTAGCATTTTTTCTGGACGTACCCTATTGCATTTGGTATAATGTGCTTGTATTATGAAATCGGTGATGTTTGCCTCTTGCACGGCGTAGAGTTCCTGCGATTTCGTGCAGAAAAAGTGAAGACCTGTGGCTGTATCCCTGTTTCACTCGCATACTGCGGCGCTTGCGCAATTCGTAGCAGGGAGTAGATGTTAAGCACATTTGCGCACCTGTCGAAAGAAGTGATGTGTGTTGTTGTGTGTGGACAGATCTCATACCAATTCAACTATAGGAGACACGTATTATGTGTAAGAAACTGATCCTACTGTCAATCATTCTTGGTGTTATTGCTGCGTTTTCGAGCGCAGCCTCGGCGCTGCCACTTATAGGGCAGGTTGTTCGCGCCGGCGGCGCCTCCGGCGACCGCGCTCCTATCGGAGCTTATACGGGTACCACTCCGCCGCTGCCGACACAGGCCGGCGGATGGACGAACGGCAATTATGTCTTCTCCGACCGGACATATACCTGGGTCAATACACCGGCAGCGATTAACGGCGCCGAGTACGTCCGCACCTTCAACAGTGACAAGACGACCAGCGCGGTCACGTACACAGTGACCTTCCCCGTGGGCGCCACGGTACTGCTGACCTGCGACGACCGCTTTCCTCAGCAGGCCACCGTTGATAGCATAGTAAGTAACTTCGCCGGCCCGGGGCAGTTCACAGACACCGGCTGGCACGTCTTTGTCGGGGGCGACAGCGACCGCCAGTTGAGTGTATATTCGTCTATCCTCGAAGCGGGGACTTATGTCTTTAAGGGTCAGCCGAATGCCAACAACTTCTACGTCATCGGGGCATTGCCCTTGCCCAAGAAGGCATATAATCCCGTCCCCGCCGACGAGTCGAGGACCCAGCCGGGCGGCCAGGAGGGCAGCGGCTACTGGATGCTGTTGACGTTTACCGCCGGCTACGGCGCGACCACGCACACCGCCTATTTCAGCGACAACTTCGATGACGTCAACGATCGCAATAATGCCGTTAGACTCGGTAGTCCCCCTTATCCCGAGATGGCTGCGACCGGCTACTATGTTGGGATCAACGATCCGGGGATACCCGAATTTGCTCGCACACCTCTTGAGCGAGGCGTTACTTACTACTGGGCGGTCGATGAATCCGACGGCACAAGCACGTATCCAGGCGACGTCTGGAGCTTTGTGATTGCCCCTACAACGGCATGGGACCCAACGCCGGCTGACGGTGCAAAATATATAAAAGGCGCCAGCGTGGTTCTTGCGTGGCAGATGGGTGACGTCGATAGCATCATCAACAGTGTCAGCTATGATGTCTATTGGGGCAATGATGAGGCAACGGTGGCCGCGGACACCACCCCGGATGCGCACGTTACCAGCCCTACACATACAATAGGACCGTTGCTCAACGACACCGATTACTATTGGAAGGTCAATACGCTGCTGACCCTGAGGAACCCGCCTTTCACCCAAACCATTATTCCAGGAGACGTCTGGCAGTTCAAAACCAGGCCTTTCATAGCGATTGGCGACGCCACCCGTATCGGCATGTGGACGTTTGACGAGGAGGAAGGCGCAGGCGACCTTGTGGTTGACTGGTCCGGCTATGGAAATGACGGCACGATCGTAGGCGGCGCACTGCGAGTGCCTGGAAGGAACGAGGAGGCAGAGAATGCAATCGACCTAAGCGGCGGCGGCCAGAGCGTTGCTATCACAATGACTGGCGGCGTGCCCACAGTAAATCCGTCCGCGGTTTCAGTCGCTATGTGGGCCAGACCCGATATCACAACCGGGCAGCAAATGATGTGGTTCACCATGGAGAGCAGCGGCTTCGGAAAGGTCAGATGTCGAATCAACGGCGGCAACTGGCAGTTCAGGAGCGGCCAGGGTGCCACGGCAAATAACATAGACGCTATCGGCCCTGCGGTTGTTGCCGGTGAGTGGGTGAATTATGTCGGCATGAAAATAGATAACGACGCCCTCTACGTCTATATCGACGGCGAACTCGGCGGCAGGACTGAATTCCTCGTCGGCGGAAACCTGGACGTCCGCAGTTGGATCGGAGCCGAAGAGGGAACGAGCAACTACTTTAACGGCTTGCTCGACGATGTTCAGCTTTACCTCAGGGCGCTTTCGACGCAGGAGATAAAGGTGATGGCGGGGCGCTTAAATGCGACCAATCCGGACCCGGCCAACGGAGCGACCGACGTCTCGAGGACGCCGATTCTCAGTTGGTCGCCGGGGGCGTACGTGGCCGGCGCCAACGGCAATAAGGTGTACTATGGCGAAGATATGAGCGCCGTCATCAATCGCACGGCACCGAGCGCCACAGTCACCAACCCGACCTTTACCGTGCCCGGCACGCTCGACCTGGGCGCTACGTTCTACTGGGCCGTGGATACCGTCAACGGCATCGATGTCTGGCCCGGAGAGATATGGAGCTTCACGACTATTGACTGGCTTTCTGTTGACGATATGGAGAGCTACGTTCCGTGGACACAATCTGGCAACCACATCTTTGAGAAGTGGCGGGACGGATTCGGCGACTGCTCTCCCGGCAACGGCAACAATACCGGTTCTACATTGACCGAGAATCCCACCCCCGTTAATGGCGGCCTCCAGTCGATGAAGTACGACTACGACAACGACGGGACGGTCTATAGTCCGTGCAGTATGGCCCAGGAGGGCGGCCATCTGCTGTATTCGAAGGTTGAGGCACAGGTTGCCGGCCTGCCCTCCGGCATCGGCGCCAACTGGACCATCCAGGGCGTTAAGGCCCTGTCGCTGCGGTTCTACGGCGGGGCGCTTAACGGCGTTGAGCCGATGTGGGTTCAGTTGAAGGGCGGCAGCGGTTACGGCAGCAAGGTAACCTACGGTGACTATCAGGATGAGGACCCGAACGCCGTTACCGAGGAGTCGTGGCACGAGTGGTTCATCGACATGGCCGATTTCGGCGTTAACCTGAGCAACGTGGTGAGCATAACCATCGGCTTCGGCAACGAGAACGGCACCGGCAACCACGGCTCAGGCACGGTTTATTTCGACGATTTCAGGCTCTACACACCGAGGTGCATGCCATCGCGGCACACAGCCGAGCAGGCGAACCTTGATTTTGCCCCCGTAGGCGCTCCGGACTGCGTTGTGAACTACAAAGAGCTGGACGTGATGACCAATGACTGGCTCCTGACCGACACGCTCGAGACGGGCCAGTTGCAGGTGCGCTGGCAGTTCAATGAGACGTCGGGCAAGATTGCCTCGGACACCAGCGGCAAGGGACATCACGGAGACGTCAACG
>Ga0315277_10003216_pt1 | contig 22229 bp, 17 predicted proteins | sample YL17G05_15_MG_FD_203695 | JGI IMG/M metagenome (GOLD analysis project Ga0315277, IMG submission 203695) | Sediment microbial communities from Yellowstone Lake, YNP, Wyoming, USA - YL17G05_15 | ecosystem: Environmental > Aquatic > Freshwater > Lake > Sediment | place: USA: Wyoming | collected...
CCTTTTGTGCCTTGACATAGTAAGCGTCGTGATAACCTGCGGATAAAGCGTAAGTGCCTAGCATTATACGCCTCTTGACCTCAAGACCGAATCCAAATTGCCGCGTCTTCTCTGTTGTCTCGATTACGTTGCTCGCATCTCGCTCGGAAAAGCCGTATTTTACCCCATCGTAGCGAGCCAGATTCGCTGAAGCTTCGGATGGAGCAAGTATATAGTAAACCGTCAGAGCATATTTAGTATGAGGTAGAGAGACTTCCCAATCTACCTCCGCACCGAGTTCACGCAGCTTATCTATGGCTGCCTGCAAAGCCGCTCGTACCTGGTTCTGCATGCCCTCGACAAAGTATTCCCTGGGAATGCCGATTCTTAGCCCTTTGATGTTGGGAATCAGTTGCCGGGTGTAGTCCGGGACAGAATAAGGCACGGAGGTCGAGTCCTTGGAGTCATAACCGGCAATGGCATTCATCACCAAGGCGCAGTCAGTGACGTCTTTGGTTAGTGGTCCGATTTGGTCGAGAGAGCTGGCAAAAGCGACCAAACCAAAGCGGCTGACCAGACCGTAAGTTGGTTTAAGTCCCACCACGCTGCACAGTGCGGCTGGTTGTCGGACACTGCCTCCAGTATCAGAACCCAGAGCATAAATAGCTTCGTCAGCAGATACAGCGGCTGCAGAGCCACCGCTGCTGCCTCCGGGGACACGGCTCAAATCCCAGGGATTGTGGGTGGGGAAGAAGGCGGAGTGCTCTGTAGAAGAGCCCATGGCAAACTCATCCATATTAGTTTTTCCGACTATCACCGCCTTCTGTGCCTTCAGTTTTTCTATTACCGTAGCATCATAGAGAGGGACAAAGTTCTCCAGTATCTTTGAACTACAGGTAGTCCTTATTCCCCTGGTGCATATGACATCCTTGATTAAGGTAGGGATGCCGGCTAAAGGAGTAATCTCGTGGGCAGTTTTGATGTAATCATCAACTTTCTCTGCCTCTTTCAGAGCGGTGTCTTCAGCAATAGTGACACAGGCGTGAACTTTCCCTTCTATCTCAGCGATACGCTTCAGTACAGATTTTGTCAGTTCCGTCGAGGAAATTTTCCTTCGTTTAAGAAGCTCGTGTGCTTGATGGACAGTTAGCCGGTGTAGTTCATTCGCTGACATACTTAGTACCTTTCCTTGAGGCTGCGACGCCTGACAACTTTGAGCCAGTCGCCGCCAGTTTTGTTGTGCATCTCTTTAATCCTGGGTATGTATTGTAGGCCTAAGAATATCCCCAAGCCTATGGAGTAGAATACTAAAGCCAGAGGCTCGCCGTAGCGGTCGACGTAAATGAACCCCGCAACAAACGGGAAAACAATAAGGAGTAGGCTATAACTAAAAGTGGGATTACGAGTAATAAGTACAGCTATAAAAAAAACTATGGCGAGAAACGGAACTGCCCAGGGCATCAAGAAGATGAGAATCCCGCTGGCAGTAGCTGCTCCTTTGCCGCCATGGAATTTGAGGAAGATGGGAAAGATATGGCCCATTATGGCCGCTGCGCCGGTAAGAAAATCAAACGGCCAAGTTGGAGCGATGTCTAATAACCACCGCACCAAAAGAATTGCTCCTATACCTTTGCCCAGGTCGGCTAAGGTTACGAGCACGGCCTCCACCTGCCCGACCTCATAGAAGACGTTCATAGCGCCCATGTTTTTGCTGCCGACCTCTCGGATGTCTATCCCTCTTCTCAGACGACCGGCAAGATATGCTGCAGGAAAAGAGCCAAGGAGGTAGCCAATTACGATGGCGATAATGATGGCGACAATGATATTGTCAATCATTTGCCTGACGGGCTCACTCTAGTATTGCCTGAACTTTGAAACAATTTTCCTCTTGTTTTGGTGCGTTTGACAGAATCTCAGCTTGCGAATATGACTCAGCCACATCGTCTTTTCTGAAGACATTCTGTAGCGGGATGGTATGGGTCGCTGGTGGCACGTTGGCTGTATCTACTTGCTTGAGTATTTCGAAGTTCTCCAGAATATTAGACAGCTGGATGCTAAACTTCTCCACCTCCTCCTCGCTTAAGCCCAAGCGAGCAAGCCAGGCGATATGCCTCACCTGTTCGTAACTCAGTTTCATCCGAGCGTAACTATTACATTATAGCATTACGCTTCGTAATGTCACAGAGGTTGCTTATGTTCAGGGACAAGGATTATAATGGAAGGCCATGTCAATTCGAAACGTTGTCTTGTTATCACATCAGGGGGCCGGAAAGACTTCACTTGCCGAGTTTATGCTCTTTACCTCGGGTGCTATTCAGCGTTTAGGTAGCGTTGCAGATGGCAGTACTACCTCGGACTATGACCCGCTCGAGGTAGAACGTGGCATGGGCATCAACCTGTCCTTGCTGCCAATGCAGTGGCAGGGGATGAAGCTGAATATCATCGATACACCGGGATATGCTGACTTTGTTGGTGAAGTAAGATCGGGATTGAGGGTAGCCGAAGGAGCAATAATTGTGATATGCGCTGCTTCGGGTGTGGAGGTGGGCACAGAACAGATGTGGAACGATACTGAAAAAGGAAATTTGCCGCGGTTGATCTTTGTTAATAAGATGGATCGCGATAATGCTGATTTCCTCTCCACTTTGAAAGGAATTCAGGCTAAGTTGTCACCAAGATGTTTGCCTGTTCAATTACCCATAGGTTCACAAAAAGATTTTCAAGGCATTATAGATTTGGTGACCATGAAAGCTTATATCGGCGCAGACTCACAGGAAGCCGAGATACCTTCGGCACTCCGGGAACAGGCAGAAGCTAGCCGTGAGAAATTAGTGGAGGCTGCCGTGGAGGTCGATGATAAACTCATCAACAAGTATCTGGAGGGTGAGTCCATAAACAACGAGGAAATTCTTGCTGCGATAAAAAAGTCTACCGTCGCCGGTAAGCTGGTGCCTGTTTTTGCTGGCTCTGCTTTGAAGGGCATGGGCACTCGGCAAATTCTCGATAGTATTTGCTCCTACCTGCCTTCGCCCGAAGTAAAGGATGCCATTGTTGCTAAGAATGTTTCCACCGGTAATCAAGAGGAAATCAAATCTAATTCTGAATCCCCATTATCCGGTCTTGTTTTTAAAACTACCGCCGACCCCTATGTGGGCAAGCTCAGCTATTTTCGGATTTACTCGGGCGTTATTTCCAGTAATTCCCAGGTTTGGAACGGCAACAAGAACAGCGTGGAACGAATTGGCCAACTCTTTACCATGCTGGGCAAAAATCAGCAGACAGTGCCACAGGTCACCGCTGGAGATATTGGGGCAGTGGCCAGGTTGAGTTTAACCACCACCGGGGATACCCTCTGTACGCGCGAACATCCCCTGATACTCCCTGGTATCGAATTCCCTAAAGCGAATTTCAGCATGGCAATCCAGCCTCAGGCGAAAACCGATTTAGATAAAATGAGCACCTTTTTGCCCAGGATTTGTGAGGAGGACCCTTCCCTCCAAACACGTCGAGAGGTTGATACTAATGAGTTTATTATTTCCGGAGTTGGTGATAACCATCTGGAGATAATCAGAGAAAAGATACGCCGCAAATTTGGGGTAGAGGTGAAATTAGATCTGCCCAAGATTCCTTATAAAGAAACTATTACTATGTCAGCCAATGCAGAGCATAAGCATAAGAAACAGAGCGGAGGACATGGTCAATATGGGCATGTCTTACTGGAGTTGGAGCCTTTGCCTCGGGGTGGGGGATTTGAATTTGCCAAGAAGATTGTGGGAGGGTCAATACCCCAGAACTATATTCCCTCTGTGGAAAAGGGAGTCAATGAGGCCAAGCAGGAAGGTGTTCTAGCCGGATATCCTGTAGTTGATGTAAAGGTGAGCCTCTATGACGGCAGCTTCCATCCAGTCGATTCTTCAGACATTGCTTTCAAGATTGCGGGAGCACAGGCCCTAAAGAAAGGATTATCTCAGGGACAGCCGGTTTTGATTGAGCCTATAATGAAGCTTACTATAACCGTGCCTGAGACGTATACCGGGGATATCACTAGCGATCTTAATACTAAGAGGGGACGCGTGCTTGGAATGAATCCCGGTAATGGTATCAATGTAATTGAAGCCCAGGCACCTTATGCAGAGCTGCTTCGTTATGCCCTGAATTTAAGGTCACTGACGCAAGGGCGCGGCAGCTTTGCCATGGAATTTGACCACTACGAAGAAGTGCCCGCTCATCTCAGTCAGAAAATCATCGCTGACAAAAAGAAGACAGAGTAGCTGACAGTTATCAACCGAAAGCTCGTGCGCTGTCCTGGTCAGTTAATAAGTATGCTATCTCAGCTTATCCTAGCCAGCTAATAACTCTTTCAGCTTGTTAGTTAAGGCTGGCACCACTTCTTCATATTTGCCCACCACTCCGAATTGTGCCTCTCTGAATATGTTCGCCTCAGGGTCCTTGTTGATGGCTATGATGTGCTTGGAACCTGAACATCCAGCTGTGTGCTGGCTGGCACCGGAAATCGCTATAGCAAAGTAGATATCAGGGGCAACGATTTTTCCAGTAAGGCCGATATGCAGCCCCTCCGGCACCCAGCCATTATCAGCAGGAGGACGTGAGGCACCCACTGCACCATGCAGTAAATCAGCCAGTGTTTTCAATGTAGTCTGGAAAGGCTGAGGACCACCCATTCCCCTGCCTCCAGAGACAATCACAGGGGCATCCTCAAGCTTAATGCCGACCGTCTCTTCTTTAACAGTTTCTAATATCTTTGTTCTTATCTTCGACGTATCTATGTCAATCTTGGTGGGTATGACTTCTCCTTTTCTTGAGGCATTACGCTCTAACGGTGACATTGCCTTGGTCCTAACAGTGACCATCTGAGGCATAGATTCGCTGGTAAATACAGCTTGAGCATTGCCTCCGTAAACAGGACGCGTTTGTATCAACAGCTTTGTCCCCGGGTCTACGCGGACCTCGAGACAATCTGTTGTCACGCTGGTACCTAGTCTGAAGGCAAGGCGAGGAGCCAGGTCTCTACCCATGGATGTTTGTCCTATGAGTATCACGCGAGGGGAAATATCCTTGACCAATTTGCCCGCAACTTGCATATACGAATCAGCTTGGTATTCTTTGAGAGCGGAGTGTTCTACCGCATAGACCTTGTCTGCTCCGAAGGCAATTGCTTCTTTGGAAGTTGCGCCAACTGCATCGCTGGCCAGCAGGCAAGATAAGCCTTCCTTTAACTCATCAGCGAGCTTCCTACCACATCCTAGCAACTCGGTGGTAATGGAGGCTAATTTCCCGTCTGCTAGCTCACCACAAACTAATATACCTTTATATTCAGCCATTATTCCCTCCTTGACTTTAAAGTAATTTGGCTTCCCTGAGCCTTACGGCCAGTTTAGCGCCAGCTTCCGCAACGGTCTCTCCTGCGATTATTTCACATTTGGATTCCTTGACTGGCTGGAAGAGTTTATCTAACTTGCTACGCCTGCCCACAGCGCCAAGTTTCGAAGGCTCAAGCCCGATATCGGCCGGTTTCCAAACGACAGGTTGCTTCTTAGCTGCTGCCATGATTCCTTTCAGGGTGGCATAACGAAGTGCTCCTGACCCGCTGGTTACCACAATTACCGCAGGGAGTGTCACTTGGATGACCTGATAGCCGTCGGGAATGACGCGCTCAACCTTTGCCTTCCCGTCGCTGATCTCCACCTTGCGGGCTAACGTCACCGCTGGGATTCCCAAAATCTCAGCAATGCCCAGACCCACTTGCCCCGCATCCCAGTCAGACGATTGTCTGCCGCAGAAGATAATGTCGTAAGTCCCTATCTTCTTTATTGCCGCGGCCAGGGCGTTGGCAGTTGACCAACTATCGCCATCTTCAAAAGCTTTGTCCTCGAGGAGAACAAGTTCATCAGCTCCTACGGCCAGCGCTTTCTTAATCACATCGCGAACGAAGTTATTACCTAAGCTGAGCGCAGTAATTTTACCCCCCGTGGTATCCCTGATTTTGAGGGCAGCTTCCAAGGCAAATTCCTCATATTGACCGACCACAGGTTTTACCTCTGGTGGCAAGGTCATCTTATTGTTTACCACCTTGAAAACGGACGGTGGAGCTTCAGGATCGGGCACTTGCTTGCAGCAAACAATCACATTAACGGGCATTTTCCAACCTCCTTGAAGAATTTCGCAACCAAAGATGATATGAGAAAATCCGCCTTTTGTCAATAAACCAAATCAGGTAAATCCAATATGATTGACTCAAGAGATTATGTGGTAATAGCTACTTGAACCAGGGAATTAATGCTAGAATAGATAAAAATTGTTGTTCGGATGGGTAATATGTCATCTGTGGAACAAACAAAACTGAATGTCCACTCAATTGTTCTAGACAAGCTATGGAAATTAAGTTCATTGCCGATAACAACGTGGGCAAACTGGCTCGATGGTTAAGGCTGATTGGCTATGATACTCTGCTGCTTAAGCAAAAAGACGATAGTCAGATGATTAAGATAGCTCTTAGCGAGAGCAGAGTGATTTTGACTAAAGACGCCCAATTTATGAAAAGGCGCCTGGTCACAAACGGCAAACTCAAAACTATACACATTAAACAGGATGACCCTAAACTCCAGGTGCAGGAAGTAGTGAAAACTTTGAATTTAAATTATCATTTCAATCCCTTCTCGCTTTGTCTGGAATGCAATCGAGCATTAATAGCTCGGGATAAAGAAGAGGTTAAAGACCTGGTTCCCGCTCACGTTCTTGAAACTCAAACTCAATATACGGAATGTCCTGCCTGCCATCGCATCTACTGGCCGGGCACACACTGGCAGGCCATGGGCAAGAAGTTACAGGATTTGCAAGGAACGACGGGTGGCGAAAATCGGGCTTCTGCCTAACGCCCGTCTTCCCGGGGCTCTCTAGTGGCAGGGATTAGCTAGTAGTGCTATACTCAGCTCATAACGTCAGGAGGATAAGAATAAAGCCAAACACCTATGTTATTAGCAATTGATATTGGGAACACCAACGTTAAGATTGGTATATTTGATGGTGATGAGCTAGAAGCCACCTGGAATTTAGCTACGGGCATTCACCGCACTTCAGACGAGTACGGTGAGGTATTGCTCAACCTTATGGAGCGGAAGAAGGTCGCACCTTCAAAGGTGACCGGAGTAGCAATGTGCAGTGTCGTGCCACCTCTGTTGCCTGTATTTGTGGAATTGTGTAGGAAATACCTAAATATCAAACCCCTGGTGGTCGAAGCTGGTGTTAAGACAGGCATGCGTATCCGCCTGGACAATCCCAGGGAGGTCGGTCCTGACCGCGTAGTCGATGCCGTGGCTGCCCAAACTCTCTATGGGAAACCGGTGATAGTTATTGACCTTGGCACCGCCCTCACCTTCGACGTTGTTTCCCAAGAAGGAGATTACCTTGGTGGTGCTATTGCCCCGGGGATTTTCATAGCCACCGAAGCTTTATACACTCGTACTGCTGCGCTCCCTCGAATTAGACTGAGCCGCCCGGAGCAGGCAATCGGCAAAAACACTATCGCAGCTATGCAATCGGGTATAATATTCGGTTACGCCGGGCTTATCGAGGGCATGATTCGGCGAATAGAACAAGAATTGGGAATTAAGGCGAAGGTAATAGCTACGGGCGGCCAGGCCTCCTTTTTAGCCCAGGAGATACCGGCAATAGAGGTAGTGAATCCTGATTTGACTCTAATTGGATTGCGCCTCATTTATGAAATGAACAAGGAACAGTGATGCTTAAAAACAAGACCATAGTTCTGGGAGTGACAGGGAGTATCGCCGCCTACAAGGCAGCGGAGATTGCCAGCCAGTTGACTCAAGCGGGGGCCAAGGTGAATGTAATTATGACTGAGGAGGCCATCCAGTTCATATCACCTGTTACCTTCCGAGCCATCACGGGAAGGCCGGTAGTTACAGAAATGTTTGATTTGGCCTCTGAATTCAGTATCGAGCATGTCTCTCTGGCCAAATCTGCTGATATAGTAGTCGTTGCCCCTGCCACGGCTAATATCATAGCCAAGCTGGCTGTCGGCATGGCCGGCGACATGCTGTGCTGCACGGTGCTGGCTGTCAGGGCACCGGTGCTTATTGCCCCAGCAATGGAAACCAACATGTATACTAATCCAGTCACCCAGGGTAACTTAGCTAAGCTTAAAGCTCGCGATTTTGTGATTATCGGTCCGGCTACAGGCTGGCTAGCCTCGGGCAAAGAAGGTCTGGGGCGACTAGCCGATATCAAGGATATTATAGGCAGCATTTGTCAGGTGTTGGGCAGGAGCGGAGACCTTGTGGGCAAGCGTATCGTGGTGACCGCCGGCGGTACTCAAGAGCCTATCGACCCGGTTCGCTATATCAGTAACCGCTCCTCAGGGAAGATGGGCTGTGCTCTGGCTGAGGCCGCCCGTGACCGGGGAGCTAAGGTAACATTGATTACGGCGCCTACTTCGTTACCCGAGCCCGTAGGTGTTGATGTCATCCAAGTCAACACAGCTCAAGAAATGCGTCAAGCAGTAGTGAATGCAACTTCACGGACTGATGCTCTGATTATGGCCGCCGCCGTAGCTGATTATTGCCCGGCAAAAGTGGCTAAAGATAAGATTAAGAAAGGAAAGGCAGGGTTAACCTTAGAACTGGAATGCACGCCGGACATTTTGGGTACTGTTAAGGGGAATTTCATTAAGGTAGGCTTCGCTGCAGAGAGCAGGAACCTGGTAGAAAATGCCACGAAGAAACTCAAGCAAAAAGAGCTGGATTTTATCGTAGCCAATGATATTACCGCTACCGATAGTGGCTTTGGCACTGACACCAATCGAGTAACCATAATTGACCGCAAAGGCAAGCTTGATAGCTTACCTCTCCTGCCCAAACGGGAGGTGGCGGACAAGGTTTTGGATAGGGTGGGGGTGCTTCTTCCAAAGGCAAAATCCCGACGACCGAGCAAGATTTGAATTTGTTCAGATATCAAGATTTTGTTCAACTGACAGTCGATAGCTAAGATAGGTTTAGAGTTAATGTCTGAAATACCTAGTGCCTATGAGCCAGGCAAGATAGAGCAGAAATGGTATGATTTCTGGCTGCGAGAGAGCTATTTCACGCCGAAAATAGATCCTAACAAGAAGCCTTTTGTTATCGTTATGCCTCTTCCTAACGTCACTGGTGACCTCCACGTAGGACATGCCCTGTTTGTAACGCTGCAGGATATGATGACCAGGTGGCATAGGATGATGGGAGAGCCTACCTTATGGTTGCCGGGAACTGACCATGCTGGTATTGCCACGCAGGTTGTTGTAGAACGGCAACTGGCCAAGCAGGGCAAAACCAAGGAAGAGATTGGGCGCGAAGAATTCACGAAATTGATCTTAAAATGGGCAGACAAGAACAGGTTTGACATCAGACGTCAACAACAGTCACTCGGGGCTTCCTGTGATTGGACCAGGGAGAAATTCACGCTGGATGAAGGTCCCAGCAGGGCGGTGCGGACCGCCTTCGTCCGTTTGTACGACAAGGGGTTAATCTACCGTGGGGAGCGAATGATAAACTGGTGTCCCCGCTGCCGAACTGCAGTGTCTGACCTCGAGGTGGAGCACAGAGATATCACGGGATATCTTTATTACATTCGCTATCCTCTAACTCAGGGAAGGGGGTTCGTCACTGTAGCTACTACCCGGCCGGAGACTTTTCTTGGCGACACGGCCGTGGCTGTCAATCCCACGGATAGGCGCTACAAGAAGCTCATAGCTAAGAACGTGGTGCTTCCTATTATTAATAGGCAAATACCTATAATCGCTGATGATGCTGTTGACACTTCCTTCGGCACCGGAGCATTGAAAATAACTCCAGCCCATGATCCCACGGACTTCGAAGTAGCCCAGAGACATAATCTGCCTTTGGTGGATATTATGAATCCTGATGCCACTATGAATGAGAATGCTGGTCCGTACCAGGGACTGGAAAGGTTTGCCTGTCGAGATAAGGTATTAGCTGACCTGAAGGACAAAAACCTTTTGGAGAAGATCGAGCCTTACGCTCATTCGGTAGGACATTGCTGTCGCTGCCAGACGATGATTGAACCCAAGGTGAGCCTGCAATGGTTTGTCCGGACACAGCCTTTGGCTAAAGCTGCTATCGAGGTAGTTAGACAAGGCAGGATCACCATAATCCCGGAACGTTTCACCAAGACATACTTTGACTGGATGGAGAATATCAGGGATTGGTGCATCAGTCGACAATTGTGGTGGGGACACCGCATCCCGGTGTGGTATTGTCAGGACTGCTCCAAGGTAACTGCCTCGGTGGATGAACCGACAGCGTGTATTCACTGCGGCTCAACACGAATCATTCAGGACCCTGATGTCCTTGACACCTGGTTCAGCTCGGCCCTATGGACACATTCTGCGCTGGGTTGGCCAGAGGAGACTGCTGACCTTCGCTATTTCTATCCCGGCTCGGTAATGGAGACAGGCTATGACATCCTTTTCTTTTGGGTGGCCAGGATGATCATGATGGGCCTGGAAAACACGGGCGAGGTACCGTTCCACACTGTTTACCTCCATGGGCTGATCAGGGATAAGAGCGGTGAGAAGCTGAGCAGAAGCAAACTGCAAGCTAACGCCCTGAGCCCCGCCGAGCCCATTAGGGACTACGGTGTCGACGCTGTCCGGTTCGCTCTGACTGTCGGCATTACGGCGGGTAACGATATGAGTCTCGGCCAGGATAAACTGGAATCCGGCCGCAATTTCGTTAACAAGTTATGGAATGCCACCAGGTTTATCCTTCAGAGCACGGAGTCTGAAAGGCCAGAAGCTCGGGTGACAGAGCTCCGACCGCAGAGAGTAGAGGACCAATGGATCGTTAGTCAGTTGAACCGACTTATCAAAGATGTTACCAGACTGATGGAAGAGTTCCAATTTGGTGAAGCCGAGCAACAGATTTACGATTTTGTCTGGTCGAAGTTCTGTGATTGGTATATTGAGATTGCCAAGATAAGACTTCACAGCCAATTGACTCCTTCGCCCCTGCCCTTCCTGGCCAATACATTGGAAAAGTCACTTCGTCTTCTGCATCCCTTTATGCCTTTCGTTACCGAGGAATTGTGGCAAAGTCTAAAGCGACATCTACCTGGCGAGGACCAAATGCCGGCTTCCATAATGATAGCTCCCTATCCTATCGCTGATGATAGGGCCTTTGCTCCAGAAGTGGAACGGGTGATGGATTCCGTAATTGAGATTGTCCGCTCTATCCGTAACGTTCGAGCTCAATATAGGGTGAAGCAAGACAAATGGATTGAAGCCCGAGTTTACGTTGGTGAGCTCCTTTCGAGTCTTAATGCTGAAGCAAGTATGATAGGAACACTAGCTAAAGTCCGGCCCTTAACAATACTCGGTCGCCAGAAGAGGGAATCCACTAGAGATAGAGATATAGTCTTAGTCTTGAAAGAGGCTGAGGTGGTTGTGCCTTTGGCAGGGATGGTGGACCGGCTTGCTGAAAAACAGCGGCTGGTAAAGGAAAGCGAGGAAATAAAGGAAAGGATCGCCCAACTTGAAGCCAGGCTAAGAGATAACGCCTTTTTAAGCAAAGCGCCATCTCAGGTTGTTGAAAAAGAGAAACAGAAACTGGCAATGTTCGAAGATAAACTGAAAAGGTTACACCAGGAATTATCTCAACTGAACTCTTCGTCGGCTGACAGCTGACGGCTCTCAGTCTTCAGGAGTGGAAGGGCGAACTGATTTAGCTTTGAGGCGTGATATTTCATGCAGCTTGGTCAGGGCTTTCTTGGTATCGCTAGCCACGCGAGATTTATCGCGAGTCTTTATCCGATATTTGAATAGCCAGTAGGTGAATTCATTAAGCTGGCTCAGGCTTATAGATTTGAGCTGGGGATAGTGTCTCTCATTTCTGAACTGCTTTAGAAGGGTAGATTGAGGGGCACCGTAGATACGCTGGTAGGCCTCGTCAATCATTCCGTTATCGTTGTTCAGGCCTAAGACTCTCTTTCTCTTTCGTATCTCTTCAGTGACAGCCAAAGTGAGAAATTTTTCCACAAGGATGCCATAGAAATAGTTGAGGTGAGTCTGGTATTTAGAAGCACCGATGAGATTTCTGAATTCGTCTTTAGATAATTCTATTGGTGGTATGCCGAAGAAAAGAAGATTGGTCCGCTCATTTTCGGGAATAAGTCCATCCAGCTCTTCGCACAACCTCTCCGTCAGGACCAGCCAATCGAAAGCTTCGTTGTCAATAATGTATTGATAATGCCGCCCGCCATAGTCCTCTTCAGTACTAGTCCATAGGCGAACGGCTTCAAGCAGGGCCACATACCAATTCCTGCCTTCAGCAATAGCATCTTTGAGTCCTTGGATTGCCTGAGTATCTCGAGCAGACACTCCAGCTACCTCCACAGTTATCCGGCAAACCTATATTATAGCTCCATCAGCCCAAGGACTCAAGGCAGCATCCTCTTGTATGATTACTGACATGGTAATCCTTGCAGTTATGGGCCCATGTATGATCGACACGGTCACTGCTTGGCGACATCAGTCGGTTTGCGCAGTGGCTTGAAAATGCCGCGGGCGGATAGCTTGGAGACAACCTCCTCGGTTTCTTTGATTATCCTGTCTATAAGCTCTTTAACTGTAGGAATGTCATGAACAAGGCCTATTACCTGCCCACAGGCCACTAATCCTCGGTCAAGGGCACCTGTTTCGTAAAGCTCCAGCCCCTTCTTACCGCTGAGGAGTGACGCCAATTCCTCCAAACCAGCATTCCGTTTCTCCATCTCGACCACCTTTTCAGCAGTAGCATTTCTCAATACTCTCTCGGTGTTACGTAAAGAACGCATTACCAGCATAGTATCGCGTTCTGATGATTTTACCAACCATTCTTTCACCTTGGGATGGATAGCACACTCTTGCGTCGCCATAAATCGAGTGCCCATATTAATCCCGCTTGCTCCCAGTGCTAGGGCGGCCACAAAACCACGCCCGTCCGCGAAGCCTCCAGAAGCGATAACAGGGATATCCACAGCATCGACAGTCAACGGAATCAACACGAGGGAGGTAACATCCTCCTCGCCGGGGGCTCCGGCGCATTCAAAACCATCGATGCTGACGGCATCGCAGCCTATTCGCTGAGCGGTCCGAGCAAAGCGGACGGCAGTGCACTTGTGTATCACCTTTACTCCAGCCGCCTTAAGCCGCTCCATATATTGCTCCGGGCTTCTGCCGGCTGTTTCCACAATCTTGACTCCGGAATCGATAACAGCACTTACATAGCCGTCAATATCGACAGGGCGAAGAGTGGGCAACAGTGTTATATTTACTCCGAAGGGTTTATCGGTGAGCTCTCTGGTCTTTTTGATTTCAGCGGCCAGTTCCGCGGGGGTTGGAAATGTAAATGCCGTGAGGATACCGAGTGCCCCGGCGTTGGACACTGCGGAGACCAGCTCTGCCCGGGAAATCCACATCATTCCGCCCTGGGTGATAGGATACTTGATACCTAAAAGCTCAGTTATGCGTGTCTTAAACATCGTGTTTCCTCCTTCCGATATTTGTCCTGATTATAGCATTTAAGAGGTTAATCCAGTACATTCGCGCGGGCATAAATGTTCCTATTTCCCCTTAAAGACAGGCTTCCTTTTTTCAAAGAAAGATACAATCCCCTCCTGAACATCCTCTGTCTTGCAGCTTAACTGGAAGCAGTAGCGCGCGGCTTCCTGGTGAGCTTCCATGGTTTGCTCAAGGCCTCTATACATCAGTTGCTTGGCCATCTGTACTGCTAAAGGGGCACCTCTGGTTAGCTTCGTGGCCATTTCTCTAGCTGCTGGCATCAGCTCTGCGTCAGGCACAACTTTGCTCACCAGTCCTATTCGCATCATCTCTTGAGCATCGATGATATCTCCTGAGAATACCAGCTCACAGGCTTTGGAAAGTCCCACGATGCGGGGTAGAAGATAAGTCCCTGCGCCGGTGTCCGGGGTCATGCCTCTCAAGACGAACACCTGTCCCCACCTGGCGCTTTCAGCAGCGATTCTGATATCGCAGTGTAGTGAAAATTCGGCTGCGATGCCTACGGCGGCCCCGTTGATGGCGCAAATCACGGGCTTGGGAATACTGTTGAAGAACCATAGGGACTGGCGGTACTCTGTGGAGGTCTTCTCCTTCATAAGATTTATCTCTACCTCCGCTGTCTGGGGCACTTCGCCTGAGATATCGGTTCCGGCAGAGAAGGCACGGCCGTTTCCGGTCAGTATGACGGCTCTCACCTTGTCATCCTTCTTGATATCTTCGATAATTGAATTAAGCCTGTGGAGCATTTCATGTGTTAAGGCATTCAGCTTCCCGGGACGGTTGAGCATTATTGTGCCGATGCCATCCTCCTTGGTGTAGAGTATGTACTGTTTTGCCATTATGAACCTCCTTCTTTCGTAACCATTTCGGTAGCCTGTTAAGGGCCTGACATTTCTCCTGGATTTCTTCGTGCCTCCAGGGACAAAAACCGTATAACCAGAGAAAGGCAACAGTGCTGATTATCTCTTCCTATTTAAGGCGGCCAGCAATTCTGTCAGGGGCAAGGTATTTAATATATGCTGCGGCTCACACCAGGCCCGCCGGGCGACGCCAATCCCGAATCGCATGAAGCCCAGATGGGCAATGCTATGAGTATCGGTCCCGATGGCGAGCTTTACCTCCAAATCTCGGGCACGGAAAGCGTGGATATCCTTCAAATCGAGGCGGGCAGGCATGGCGTTAATCTCCATAATCTTATTATATTTAGCTGCCGCCTGGAAGACGGCTTCCAGGTCTATGGCTACGGGCTCACGCTCTCCTATAAGGCGGCAAGTAGGGTGGGCAATCATGTCAACATCGGGATTTTCTATGGCGTTTATTACCCTCTGGGTCATCCTCTCCTCACTTTGGTTCATGGCGGAGTGCACAGCCCCAATCACCATATCCAGTTCAGACAGAATTTCTTGTGGCAGGTCTAAGCTGCCATCGGCCCGAATATCAACCTCGGTGCCCGTGAGCACATGAATTCCGCTTAAGCGCTTGTTAAGAGCTTTGATTTCAGCAACTTGCCGCCTGAGCCTATCCACATCGAGGCCATGAGCAATACCACGTCCCGCGGAATGTTCGGTGATTGCGATATATTGATAGCCCATATCCTGGGCCGCCACAGCCAGTTCTTCGATGGAATCATGCCCATCGCTCCATTCAGTATGTGTATGAAGGTCTCCCTTTATGTCGGATAACTCCACGAGCTCGGGTATGGCTCCCTGCTCAGCTTTTTCTATTTCACCCTGAGCTTCTCTGATTTCTGGCGGCATGTACTGAAGCCCCAACCGGCGATAGAATTCCTCTTCCGTAGCAAATTTTTCCAGGTCGCCGGTAGCCATAACAGTTATCCCATACTCGCTCAGCTTTAACCCCTGCTTATGCTCTCTTTCCCTCAAGGAAATGTTGTGCTGTTTGGTGCCGGTGAAATATTGAAGCAGGGAACCGAAGGAGTCATGTTCCACCATCCTCAAGTCAACTTGCAACCCGCCGCTGACAATAACGCTGGCCTTGGTTGACCCCTGGGCCAGCACCTGCCTTACGAGAGGCAGGGCTACAAAAGCATCCATAACCTCCTTGGGATTATCGGCGGTGCCCATCAGGTCAATATCACCGACTGTTTCTTGAAAGCGACGTAAGCTGCCGGCGGGAGTGAGATTTCTCACGCCGGGGATAGGGCGGAGGGCAGCTATAATTTCCTCGACAACGGGCAAAGCTTCGCCGATAGGGATGCGCTGGTCTTTGTGGCGCAATGCCTGGATTTGGTGCAGGATATTATCAGCGGTCTTTTCGCCAAGGCGGAAGAGTTGAGCCACTCGCCCATCATTGATTGCCTCCTCCAGTTCATCCGCCGAGCTTATCCCTAATTCGCTGGAAAGCTTGTTAGCCGTCTTGGGACCAATCCCTGGTATGGCCAGGAGATTAGTTATCCCCTGGGGGAACTCCGCCTTCAGGTTCTCATAATAACCCAGCGTACCGGTCGTTAGCAGCTCGGTGGTCTTTTTGGCTATTGCCTCACCCACTCCGGGAATACTCTGTAAGTCCTCCCCTTCCTCAATCATAACCTCCAGTTCCCTGGGATAGTGCTCAATAGCCCGGACTGCCTTCTGATAGGCACGAATCTTAAAGACATTTTCTTCTTTGAGCTCCAGAAGGTCAGCGATATCCTGAAATACCTTGGCCACCTCGCTGTTTTTCATGTTTTTGCTCGCCTCCTCCCCTCCTTTATTATACCCTTGTTTCCCAAGCCTGTGATAACTCCGATGAAATCGGAACTCTAGGTCACCGTCCTGAGTAGCAGGAGTCATCGGGCGCCTTTCCGTCTTGGTCAACGCAGTCTGAATATGTAGTTGCCCAATTCATTGGGCTCGCAATCTCATTGGCAGTCATCAAGATTGGTGGACGCGTCGCATATGGAAAGAACGACAATAAAAGAGCCGACCGCGTCTAGGCACGGTCGGCTCTGGGCGAAACAAGTATGGTATCCTCTGCTGGGCTGGTGTCTCACCCTTCTATCGGTGGGCGAGATTCTCCGTATGACCCAGCACTCCACATCATCTTAACTCCGCCATATACCTCCCGTAGCTTCAAGTACCCGAACAATGGGGTCAACCAGGAGCTCTCTGACCAGAGTTCTCACGACGTTGTGTTCTGATATGAAGTTTGCGATAGGAGGGCTGACCTTATAGTAGAGGTCAACAAGTCGACAGCCCACGGTGCTTTTCAGCAACACCTCATCTCGGAACGCTCGCAACACATCGAGCTGTTTAGCGGTGGGAGTGCCATAGGCTGCGGTGGCTATGAAGCATCCTCCACCCTCCTCACCGCCCCCACCTGTCGGCGCAAAATGGGCCGTGATGGAGTAGTCGCCGTTCATAGTGATAGTGGTGCTGGCGGCAGTGCTATTGGCGACAGTGCCAGTACCGGTCCAGTTGCTAAATTGGTAGCCACTAGCTGGGGTGGCCGTCAGGTTGACCACCGTGCCAGTGTCATATGTGAAAGTTCCCTGGCCGGGAGTGGTTACATTACCACCAGTTGAGGTGCTTATCGCCAGGTCGTACTGAGATCTAATAAAATTAGCGGTGATTTCGTAGTCTGCGTTGTTGATAGTGATAGTGGTGTTGGCGGCAGTGACATTGCCGATGGTGCTCACGTTACCAGTCCAGCTGCTCAACTTCCACTTACTATTTGGCACGGCTGTAAGGTTGACTACGGTGGGACCAGTGCCGGCATCGAAGAACATATATCTTCCGGTGCTAAGGGCATTGGCGAATGTCGTGCGGCCAGGAGTGGTTACCGTGCCACCGCTAGAGCTGCTTATTTTCAGGTAATATTTTAGCGGCGGTAAATACTTCCATATTAATGCGCTGCCATCGATTTCAGTGTCAACGAGACCAATAATAAAGTCGTAACTATACTGCGGTCCGCTGGGCCATGTATGCCCAATGCAAAGACCGCTCTGGCAACCCTCTTCCCAAAAGAGTATCACCCGGGTCCCGTTCGTTCCTCCGCTGTAAGCGTAGCAGGTGGTTGTGATACCGCCAATCGGCCCCCATACAGTTGTCACCGGCCCGGGGTTTGTCATATTTATACCGTTGACCTCACACCAGTACTTGATAGTGTCATTGGTAGAATAACTAAAGTTGTTGGTCATGTAGTAGGGGTAAGGGCCGGTTTGCCCTGCCTCTGGAATGATTGGGTCATTTGGGCTCCGTATCACAATCACGGTTGTTGGAGCCGGGGTCGTAGTGGCGTTCCACCCCAGATTTAAGTCCATTGTTCCAGTAACCGGTGCGATGCCTGCAAACACGCCCGACAGGTTAAAGGCCAGTACGTATGAAAACATGGCGCCGTTGGACATCCCCGTGGCATAGATTCGGCTGGCATTGATGGCATAGTTAGCTTCAAACCAGTCAACCATGTCCGCAACAAATCCCACATCATCAACACCTGCGCAATATTGCAATGGTGCAATTGGTGTCCCATTAATGTCACCACAATTCCACATGATGTTAGAACCAGGCAAGGATGGTAAACTCCCATTGCAAGCACTCCACCTCGGATCCATGGGATCTAATGCTGTGGAATTCGGAAACACGGCGATAAACCCTTCTTGTTCGGCAAGTGCATCAAACTTGGTCAGATCGATTTGTCCTTCTGCGTTGCTACCCAGCCCGTGAAACGAAAACAACAGGGGGACCGCTGTTAAATTGGTGAAACCGTGCGGGATATAGTATTCAAACGTGCGGTTAAAAACCCAGCTGCTATTTACAGTAGAGGTCTCCTCTATCCAGCCCGTGTGAAGCCCGGGTGTGGTAGGGGCATCAGCGGCGACAGGAATAGGACTCGTCATGGGTAACATCATCGCCAGGATTGCCACTAGAGCAATAATGCAATATCTCTTTAAAGCCATTTTTCCCTCCTCCCTTTTTAGATTCTTTTTACAAAAAAGCCTGATAAAACTCACAAAGCTATATCTCTCTATATCCTTCACCTCCTTTACGGTATGTATCTATTAATTGCCAACGACTATTGCTTACGAACTTATACGCACGGGTTTTTAAAAGCATGGCTGTTACGGTACCTTCGAAATTGCTGCAGATGGTATTCTTCATTAGAGAAGGAATAGTAAGAGATTTTTTACCCGCGATGTGTTTTTGGAAAGTTAATTTTAGCAGATTTTTGCTTCGAATGTCAACTACCAATGTTGCTTGGTTGCTGCTTGAACGGATTGCCCAAATAGTCGTTTATAGTAGACTAATACCATTAAAACTCACTTAGGAACCATGGATTAATAAGAAGGTGTAATCCGCCGCAACTGGAATGTCAAAGTACATCAAGAACGGGGTGTTGGGGGGCTATGACCTGAACCTTCTGGCGGTGGTCGGCATATCCACGCTGGTATTGGTTCTGGAACATTATCATTCTTTAAACATCGATTTTCCCCGGGCCACGGAGCTCATTTATTACCTGCTGGTCCCATTGGCGGCGGGCTTTTTGCTTTTCAGGGATAAGCCCCGGAATTATGGCGTCCGCATTGGCCGCTGGAAAGAGGCGATAATCATAATCCCAGTCTGCCTTGCTGCTATGGCGGTCATTCTCTATGGGGTCGGTAAAATGCCTGAGTTTCGCTCTTACTACCACAGGTATGCCATAGACTGGTCCAGGCTGCTGCTCGACGCCGCACTATACATGTTTGCCTGGGAGTTTCTGTTCCGCGGGTATATGCTATTCGGTCTGGAGAAATCGATAGGGAGGAACGCTATCTTTGTGCAGGCCATTCCTTTTGTGCTGCTTCATTTTGGCAAGCCATTTTTAGAGATGCTGGCTTGCATCCCCGGCGGGTTCGTTTTGGGCTATGTATCATACAGGACGAGGTCGTTTTTGCCTTGTTTCATCATTCACTTCGGCATCTACGTAATGATGTTCTTTTTTACCAATTACTAGGACCGCGGTGCAGTTCTGAAGGATGATTAGAAGGGGAAGGGGGGGAAGTACGGGAGCACATTGCGAGGGAACAGGACAAGGAGGATGCCGATAATTGCCGGCCACTGGGCAAGGTATATCACCAGCGGATGTCTTCCCGGCAAAGTCAGCGCTGAGGTAACCGGGTCGTTGAATTCATGAATATTGAATCGTCTATTTCCCTGCGGGTAGAGTATTTTGCCGCAAAACATCCCCACAAGAAAAAGTCCGAACCACGGCAGCAGCGGGAAGTAATCCCACGTTGCCAAGCTGTATGGCATCAGCCAGAGCAGCCAGGGAAAGTTCTGGGGAGTGCCCCACAGGTAGATGCCTGCTGCCAGCAGAGCGATGCCCACTATCAGGTTGATGAAGCGGAATCTTAAAAAGAAAGGCGCCAGTATGAACGCAATACCGAAGAAGTGAAGTATTCCGAATCTGACATACTCTGTTCTGGAGATCAGCAACGTAATCAGGGTAATCACCATGCCCCACCCGAATATTCTCAGGCCTCTGAGCGTAAATCCCGACATTCTATTTGACCTGGCATAAGTGATTGTGAGCGCTACTCCGGCAAGGAAGATGAAAGTCCCGGCGCACACTCTGGCAAACCACCACCAGAACCCATGATACACGCCGGTGTTGTGGATATCAAAGAAGTTAAGTAGATAGAGCACATGGAAGGTTAGCATCATTGCTACGGCGACCGTGCGTAGGAGGTCTATCTCCCAGAAACGGCTATGCCTGGTTGTATTAATCTGAGTGTTGCCCGCCATTTGTCAAGCTTGCTGGCGTGATTGTATCACGTTTTGGTCATTGAGATTTTGGGAGTTGGCGTCATTTAGGGTTTCGATGGCGCCATAGTATAATAAGGCCGTGGCCAAGGAAGAGAAACAGCTTCTGCTGCTTTTTGACGGCAATGCCCTGGTGCACCGCGCCTTTCATGCCTTGCCCCCGCTAACCCAACACAAAACCGGAGAGCTGGTCAATGCCGTCTATGGCTTTGCCAGCACCTTGCTAAAAGTATTTGCTGATTTTAGGCCCACTCACTGGGCTGTCGCCTTTGACCGTTCCACACCGACCTTCAGGCATGAAATGTTCGAGGAGTACAAAGCCCAGCGCCCGGCCACGCCCGAGGAATTGAAAAGTCAGATAAAAACTGTACACCGGCTGGTGGAAGCCTTCCATATCCCTGTTTTTGAAATCGATGGCTTCGAAGCCGATGATGTCATGGGCACCTTGAGCAGGCAGGCTGATGAGCAGGGCATTGAGACCATCATCGTTACTGGAGACAACGACATGCTGCAAGCTGTCTTGCCCCGGGTGAAAACTCTGGCTCCCCGGCGGTCCTTCACAGATACCGTCCTTTATGATGAACAGGCAGTGGAGCAGAAATACGGCATCAAACCTGAACAACTCGCTGACCTTAAAGCACTGGCTGGCGATGTCTCGGACAACATACCCGGCCTGCCCGGTATCGGTGAGAAAACAGCCACTAAATTACTTCAACAATATGGCAGCCTCCTGGGAATCTACGACAATATCGAAAGTGTAACGCCGGGCAAGCTGCAGAACACGCTACGCGAATATCGCGCTCAGGCCTTTCAGAGTAAAGAGCTGTCCACAATAGTCAAAGATGTCCCCATCAAGCTAGACTTGAAGACCTGCCAGGTCAGCCACTATGACCGGAATGAGGTGGCCAGGCTTTTCCAGGAGCTTGAGTTCAGTAATCTGCTTCCCAGGCTGCCCCAGATGAAAGCCGAGAGCTCTCAGCTCTCTGTAGGGGCGGGTCTTGTACCTGCCCACCCATCAGCAGTCAAAGCCCACATGGTGAACACTGAGACAGCCCTGGAAGGGCTCATAGGCGAACCAGAAAAAGTACAGGGCCTCGCCATCGAGGTTGAAACTACTGGCGAAAAAGCTATGATGGCTGATTTGGTAGGCATAGCCATTTCACCGGCCCGGGGGGAGGCGTCTTATATACCTCTAGGCCACCAGGGCTTGGGTCAGCCACCACAATTGCCGCTAACGCGGGTCATAGCCAGGCTCAAGCCAATCTTGGAGAACGGCAGCGTAGGCAAGATTGCCTATAATGGCAAGCATGTTATGGCGGTACTGGCCGGTTGTGGAGTGGAAGTCAAATATCTGAATTTCGACCCCATGCTTGCGGCTTATCTCCTTGGCGAAAAAAGCCTGGGGCTTAAAGCGCTGGCCTTTAATAAACTGGGCATCGAAATAGTAACCCCCGCTGAACTAACCGGCGCAGGCAAGAAACAAAGCTCCCTGTCCCTGCTGGATGCGAACCGAATTGCCGACTGTGCCTGTGTCAGCGTGGATATACTTTGGAGTTTAAGAGAAAGTTTGGAAACTGAGTTGCGAAAGCAGGGACTGTGGCAGCTCTTCACCGAAGTGGAGATGGCTTTGATTCCAGTTCTGGTGGCTATGGAGAAGGATGGCATTCTTCTGGATATCGGCCTGCTCCGCGAGATGTCTCTGGAACTGGGGAAGGAACTGCTTAGGCTGGAGAAGGAAATCTACGGCAGCGTCGGCCATCAATTCAATATCAATTCGCCCCAGCAGCTAGGCAGGGTGCTTTTTGAAGACCTCCATCTGCCCCAGTCTCGCAAGACAAAAACCGGCTATTCCACTGAAGCCTCGGTCATGGAAGCATTGAGGGGCGTTCATCCCGTAATTGAATTTATATTGCAGTACC
>Ga0315277_10003217_pt1 | contig 22217 bp, 21 predicted proteins | sample YL17G05_15_MG_FD_203695 | JGI IMG/M metagenome (GOLD analysis project Ga0315277, IMG submission 203695) | Sediment microbial communities from Yellowstone Lake, YNP, Wyoming, USA - YL17G05_15 | ecosystem: Environmental > Aquatic > Freshwater > Lake > Sediment | place: USA: Wyoming | collected...
GATTGCGACCCCGATACCGACCCCGATACCGACCCCGACCCCGAAAATCAGCTACCAGTCCATTCACGTCAGGCGCAACCTGCCAAGAAAAACTGCTGAAGCCGTCGCCCAAAGGCGAGGGTTTTGACCCTCCCAGCATCGGACAATAAAGGGAAATCAGCCGGGAGTCTGTCGTGGGCTGTGCGGGATAAAGCAAGTTCTGGCTCCTGACTCCTGACTCCTGACTCCTCCTGCGAATTGTGCCGGACTTCTTCCCAAAAGGACTTGCATCAAAGCAAAATCCTGTCAATCAATGAAGGCATCAGGAAGTCGAACTGTTGCGGCGGAATACGGCGGGATCGATCCCGAGGGCCTGGATGCGGTGACGCAACGAAGGTTTCGTCAACTTGAGATAGGCGGCGGCCAGCGTCTGATTGCCTTCGTGGCGCTTCAGCGCCTGGCTGATGAGATCCCGTTCCAGATTGAAAAGAAACCGGCCGAGATCAAATGATTCTTCGGGCAGTGGAATGGATGCGCGGACGGCCGGATCGGGCAACCTGCGGACGGCATCGGGGAGGCGCTCTGCCTGGATGGCCTCGGTGATCTCCAGGGCGACGGCGCGCTCAATCGTGTTTTCGAGTTCGCGGACGTTGCCGGGCCAATGGTAGCTTTCCAGGCAATGGAGAGCCTCGCGGGAAATGCTGAACACCCGTTTCCCGCACTTGGCGGCATACTGCCGCAAAAAATGGAAGGCAAGCAGGTCAATGTCTTCGGCGCGCTCCCGCAACGGCGGCAGCTGGATGCTGATGACCGCTATCCGGTAGTACAGGTCTTCACGGAATTGGCCCTGCCGGATCGCCGACTGCAGATCCCGGTTGGTGGCGGCGATCACGCGCACATCCACGGGTATTTCCTGGGTTCCGCCGAGCGGGCGCAGTTTTCTCTCTTGCAGGACTCTGAGCAGTTTGACCTGCATGGCCGGGGTCATCTCCCCGATCTCGTCGAGAAAGATGGATCCGCCGTCGGCTGCTTCGAGGAGACCCTTCTTGTTGGCGTGCGCGCCGGTGAATGCGCCTTTCATGTAGCCGAACAGTTCGCTTTCGAGCAAGGTCTCCGGGAATGCGCCGCAGTTGATGGAAACGAAGGGGCCGTCTTTTCTCAGCGAGGCTTCATGGATGGCGCGCGCCACCAGTTCCTTGCCGGTGCCGCTTTCGCCTTCAATCAGCACTGTGCTTTCACCCATGGCGACGGTGCCGATGGTGCGGTACACCTGGAGCATTCCCTGACTTTTTCCCACCAGGCGGCTGCGGTGCAGCGCCTGGAAGAGTTTCTGGCCCTGCTGCGCCTCGATTTCGCTCTGCGGCGCCCCAACTTCGCTCTTCGGAGTTTTTTTCTTGAGTGAGCGCCGGACGATGTGGAGGAGCTCCTCCATCTTGAACGGCTTCGTCAGGTAGTCATAGGCGCCGTGCTGGAGCGCATCGATGGCGGTTTCCGTGCTTGCATAGGCGGTGATGAGAATGAAGACGGTTTCGGGAGCGAGCTGTTTGGCCTCCTTGAGGAGTTCCACGCCGGAAAAGTCCGGCATGCGGATGTCGGAGATAATGATGTCGACCGGCGTTTTGCGCAGGACATCCAGCGCCGCTGCCCCGGACGATGCCTTCAGAACCTCCATGCCCTCGTCATGCAGCACGATATCGAGGAGCTCGATGATATTGGGCTCGTCATCCACTATGAGGACTGATGGCCTGGAGATCATCGGCCGATCGCCGCTTCGTTCCTGGTGCGCGGGCATCATGGCATTCATGCGCGCTGACTCCACTGGGTCGCCGGAGGCAGATGCAGGATCACTTTGGTCCCCTTTCCTTTCGCGCTTTCAAAGTGGATCCGGCCCTGGTGGTCTTCGACGATCTGGAAAATGATGCTGAGCCCGAGGCCGGTCCTGCCGCTGAAATTCGAATGGAACGGCTGGAACAGCTGGGCCTTGTCTTCTTCGTCCATGCCGGTTCCGTTGTCCTGGAACACGATTTCCGCGCCGCCATGTTCCATGGTCCCGGCCGATATCGCGAGCGTGCCGCCTGTGGGCATTGCCCGGAGGGCGTTCTGGGCCAGATTCCAGAAAACCTGTTTGAGCTTGTCCGCATCCCCCAGCACCTGAATCCGAGGGTCCGCCAGATCCAGCCGCACGGTGTGCCTTTCCCGGACATCCACGCTGTTTTTCAGCAGCGTGACCGAATCCGCGAGCAGGAGCGCCAGGTCAAGAGGCTTGCGCACGCACGGAGCCGGCCTGGCAAAAACCAGGAAATCTTCCACAAATTTGTTCAGGCGGTCACTCTCGCGGATGAGAATATCGAGCAGCCGTTCGTCTGTGCCGTTCAACTGCAGATGGGAGCGGAGAATCTCCACGGAACCGCGCATTGCCGCCAGCGGATTGCGGATTTCATGAGCGATGCCGGCCGCCATGCGTCCGATTGCGGCCATGCGGTCTTTGATGCGGATTTCCTCTTCAAGGAGCTTGATGTCGGTCAGGTCCTGAAACGAGATGATGTAGCCGATCAGGTCGCGCTCCTGATCGAGGAGCGGCGAAACGCTGTAGCCCAGAAACCGCCGCGAACCGCCGGGCAGAACCAGCCACTCTTCATAGCGCAAAGGACGCGCATCCCGGAACAGGTCGGACTGGTGAATCTTGTCCCACAGGCCGTCCCCGATCACCTGCCGGAGCGGCTGGTTGAGCACGGCGCCGCGCGCGACTTCGGTCAGTTCTTCGGCGGTGCTGTTGAACAGCGTGATGTTGCCGTCCAGGTCGGTCGTGACCAGGCCGCTGCGGATGCTGCTCACGATGTGTTTGGTCAACCTTTGCAGTTGTTCCAGAGAGTCGATCTTCTGTTCCAGTTCTTCCTGGATCCGGCGCAGGCGCTGCGAAAGGTGAGCTCCCAGCAGCGCCACCGAGAAAAAGCCGAGGGCATGAAACGAGACCCTGAAGGAAAGCGTGCTCAGGTCGGCAATGCCGGGTTCCGCGAGCAGCCTCAGACGGCCGAGCGTGATGACTCCAGCGTAAAGAATCGTGCTCAGGGAAGCACCCATCACGCCGCCGTTTCTTCCCAGCATCAGGCTGCAATAAATGATGATCAGCAGGTAAAAGGACAGAAAGGGGCTCTCGCTGCCCCGCGTGGAGGCGACCAGCACCGTGGCAATGCACAAGTCGATACCGATCTGAAAGTAGAGCTGCATCAGTGGGCGCCGGTTGCTCCACCAGATGGCAAGATAGGCGAACGCGAGCGTGACCGAGAAAACATTGAATGCCGGCACAAAGGGGAGGGGCCCAAGCCGGTCGGGGAGAATTCCCAGGGGACGCGCAAGGTTCAAGCCGAGGAAGAGGACGGCCGTGCGGAGAACGATCATCCAGAACAGACGCTGGCCCAGGTCCTCGCGACCCGCGCGCAAGACCTGGCCGGGTGCGAAAGCCGTCCGATTCCATGATTGCAGGATCACCCGTTCGAGCGGGAAACTCTTGGCCACGGTCCTTTCCTGTCCCGGCGCGTGCGGGGATCAAAAGGAGAGCGCATCCTGATCCCCGCCGCCGGCGCCTATTAGCCTCCGGACAGAGCCTGGATCAGCTTGAACAAAGGCATGTACATGGATATGACGATTCCACCCACGATCACTCCCAGAAAGACCATCAGCAGCGGTTCGAGGAGGGTCATCAGGTTCGCCATGATGACGTCCACCTCCTCTTCATAATAGTCGGCGACTCTGACCAGCATGGAGTCCAGTTCGCCGGTCGTTTCTCCGACCGCCACCATTTGCGTGACCATGACGGGGAAGAACTTCGACTCCCTCATCGGATCGGTCATGTTCTTGCCCGCCTCGATATTGGCGCGGATCTGGCGGACCGTGTCCTCCAGGATCGCGTTGCCGGCGGTGCGGGCGGTGATGTCCAGACCTTCCAGGATGGAGACGCCGCTGGAGAGCAGGGTGGCAAGCGTGCGCGTGAAACGCGCGACCCCTATTTTGCGGAAGACCCCTCCGAGCACCGGGATGCGCAGCAGGAACCTGTCGATGACGTGGCGCCCATTGTTCGTTTTGTAATAGGAGCGCAGGCCGAAAGCCGCGATCACCACTCCGGCCGCCATGAAAACCACATAGGTCTCCACCACGTGGGACATTGCCAGGACAAAGCGGGTCAGGAGCGGGAGCTGCAGTTTGAAGCCCTCGAAGAGGGTCTTGAACACCGGCACCACCTTCCACAGGATGATCCCCACCACGAAGACCGCGATGGAAAGGACGACCGCGGGGTAGATGAGAGCCGAACGCAAGGCGCGCTTCAATTTGACGATCTTTTCGATAAACTGAGCCAGGCGCTGGAGGATGATGTCGAGGATGCCGCCGGTTTCCCCGGCGGCTATCATGTTGGTGTATAGCTGATCAAACACCTTGGGGTGCCGGGCCATGGCGTCCGACAAGGTGCTTCCCGCCTCGACGTCGCCCCGGATCTGCTCCAGCACCGATTTGAAGGCGGCATTGGTGATTTGCGCCGCCATGGTTTCCAGGCACTGCACCAGCGGCAGCCCGGCATCCAGCATGACCGAAAACTGCCGGGTGAATATCGCCACCTCGGTTTTCGGGACCGCCCGGCGCAGGGACCAGATCGGTTTCCTTTCTTTCTTTTCGTGAATCGAAAAGGGAGCGACCTGCTCGCGCCGCAGGACCGCTGCCAAAGCCTGCGGGCTGGTGGAAAACCGTTCCCCGACCACGTTTTCATTGGTGCGCACATGGCGCCCGCGAAATGCGTATACTGGCATATCTGCCTTTCCGGACTAGTGACTGAGACTCCCTACCGCTTCCGGCCGCCGCGGGCGCGGCGCCGGGCTGGCCAGAGAAGGGGTATTCAGGCCTAATCCACGACGTATGAGATCCTGCAATTCATCCACGTTGGAGGACTTGGCGAGCGCATCCTCCTCGGTGATCTGCCGGGTCAGCACCAGATGAGCCAGGGACTGGTTGAAGGTCTGCATTTCATACTTCTCCTGTCCCGTCTGCATGGAACTGTAGATCTGGTGAATCTTGTCCTCGCGGATCAGATTCCGTATCGCTGAGTTGGGAATCATGATCTCCATGGCCATGGCGCGCCCGGTGCCATTGGAACGGGGGATGAGGGATTGACACAGGATGCCTTCCAGCACCAGGCTGAGCTGCGCCCGGATCTGCGGCTGCTGGTTGGCAGGGAAAATATCCACAATGCGGTTGATGGTCGACGCCGCGCTGTTGGTGTGCAGGGTCGCGAGCGTCAGGTGGCCGGTTTCGGAGATGCGCAAGGCGGACTCCACCGTCTCCAGGTCGCGCATTTCCCCGATCAGCACCACATCGGGATCCTCACGCAAGGCCACGCGCAGGGCATCCGCAAACCCATGGGTGTCATTGTTCACCTCGCGCTGATTCACGATGCAGCTCTTGTGGCTGTGCAGAAATTCGATCGGGTCCTCGATGGTCAGAATATGTTCATGGCGCTCGCGGTTGATCTTGTCGATCATGGCGGCAAGCGTCGTCGATTTGCCGCTGCCGGTCGGACCGGTCACCAGGATCAGTCCGCGCGGCCGGTTGCACAGCTTCTGCACCACCGGCGGCAGGCCGAGCGCCTCGAAGCTCCGGATCTCGAACGGAATCATGCGGAACACGGCCGCCACCGCGCCCCGCTGCGTGAAAATATTGGCGCGGAACCGGCACAGGTCCTTGATGCCGAAGGAAAAATCGAATTCCCATTTTTCCTCAAAAGCGTGCTTTTGCGTGTCGGTCATGACGCTGTAGGCGAGCCGCTTGGTGTCGGCCGCGGTCAAAGCGGGCTGATCCATCGGGCGCAACGTCCCGTCCACGCGGAGCTGAGGCGGGGTCCCGATCGTCAGATGCAGATCGGAAGCGCCTGCCTGCATCGATTTATGAAGCATTTCCGCCAATGTGAGCATTAAGTCCCCTCCCGCGGCGGGGCCGGCGGCCCCGCAAGAAGTCAGTTAAGCACCGTTTCGCGCAGCACCTCGTCCACCGTCGTGATTCCGACCTTGATTTTTTGCAGGCCGCTCTGACGCAGCGTCAGCATGCCTTCTTCCACCGCCTTGCGCTTGATTTCGCGCGCCGATGCGCCGACCAGAATGAGTTCCTGGATCTCCTCCGAAACTTCCATGACTTCGTAAAGCCCGACTCGCCCCTTGTAGCCCGTGCCGTGGCAGACCCTGCACCCTTCGCCCTTGAAGGTCGGTATGTTTTTTGCCTCCTCGGCGCTGAATCCGATGTTGATCATCACCTGCGCCGGGGTTTTGACCTCGGTTTTGCACTCGTTGCAGACCTTGCGGATCAGGCGTTGCGCGCAGATCAGATGCACCGAAGTCGCCACCAGAAACGGCTCGATGCCCATGTTGAGCAGGCGCGATATCGTCGACGGGGCGTCGTTGGTGTGCACCGTGGACAGCACGAGATGGCCCGTCAGAGCGGCCTTGATGGCGATTTCCGTGGTTTCAAAATCGCGGATCTCCCCGACCAGAATAATGTTCGGGTCCTGGCGCAAAAAGGAGCGGAGAGCGGCGGCAAAGGTCAATCCGATCTGCTCCTTGATCTGCACCTGGTTGATGCCGCGGAAGTTGTATTCGACCGGATCCTCGGCGGTAATGATGTTGGTCTCGGGAGTGTTAAGCCGGTTCAGGGCCGAGTACAATGTGGATGTCTTGCCGCTGCCCGTGGGCCCCGTCACCAGCACCATGCCGTAGGGTTTCAAGATGCCCGCCTCAATGCGTTTCAGCGAAACCTCTTCAAATCCCAGCTTGCTCATGTCGAGCGGCAGGTTCTCCCGGTCCAGAATGCGCATGACGATCTTTTCCCCAAAGAGCGTCGGCAAGGAGGAAACGCGGCAGTCGAATTCCTTGCGCTTGGAATTGAACGTGGTGCGGATCTTGATGCGCCCGTCCTGGGGCAGCCGCTTCTCGGCAATGTCCATTTTCGCCATGATCTTGATGCGCGAGGTAATGGCATCCTTGAGGCGCGACGGCGGATTCATGATGCCGTACAGAATCCCGTCGATGCGAAACCGGATGCGGAAGTCCTTCTCATAAGGTTCGATGTGGATGTCGCTGGCCCCCTTTTTCAGCGATTCGGAGAGGATCAGGTTGACCAGCTTGATGATCGGCGCTTCTTCACTGCAGCGCTGCAGCTCATCGATCGAGGCTTCCTCATGGTCATCGCTCCCGGCCTCGAGATTCAGTTCGAAACTTTCTTTCTCACCCTGGGCAATCTCTTCGTAGACTTTCTTGAGCTCAATGGCATGCGGCGTGCCATAGTACTTCTCGAGGGCTTCCACGATCGAGGCTTCGGAAGCGACCACCGGCTCGACATTGAAGCCCGTCATGAACTTGATGTCGTCCATGGCGAAAACGTTGGTCGGATCGACCGTGGCGATGGTGATCGTGCTGCCGACGCGGCTGAGCGGCACCACCATGTATTTCTGCGCCGTCTCGACCGGGATCAGCTTGATCACCGCCGGATCGATTTCAAAATACGCCAGATTGATCGAGGGCACGCCGTACTGTTTGCTCAGGATCGCCGTGATGTCATCGTCCTGCACATAGCCGAGGGCGATCAGGATGGATCCAATGCGCCCGCCGTGCTCCCTCTGGTGCTCGAGCGCAATCTGCAGCTGGTCGCTGGTTATCAGGTTTCCCTTGATCAGGAGTTCGCCAATCTGAGACGGCATAGCCTTCTACACCCGGCGCCGGAGAATATCGATTCCGGTGACGACAAAGAGAAGTACGCTGATCCAACCGTTGACTGTAAAGAAGGCCGCGTTGATCCGGCTCAAATCGGCCGGCTTCACCAGGCTGTGCTCATAGGCGAGGAGGAAGGCGACCAGGCCGAGCCCGGCGAAACTGAGCATCCCGAGGCCGGCTTTCAGGAAAAGCAGTGCCAGCAGAGCCACCATGCAGGCGTGCAATCCCGCCGAGATCCGGAGCGCCTGCCGGATGCCGAAGCGTCCGGGAATCGAGTGCAGCCGATGAGTCCGGTCGAAGTCGACATCCTGGCAGGAATAGATAATGTCGAAGCCCGCTACCCAAAGCAGCACGGCAAGCCCGAGGAGCAAAGGGACTGCGGATAAGGTCCCGAGGATAGCCACCCATGCGCCCACCGGCGCGCACCCGAGCGCCAGCCCGAGGAAGAAGTGCGTGGCCCAGGTAAACCGCTTGGTATACGAATAGAGAAGCACGATGACCAGCGCAACCGGACTCAAGCGCAGCGCCAGGGAATTGAGCATGGCGGCCGCCGCGACGAACAGGGCGCTGGACACCAGAATGAAGAGAGCCACAAATCCGGGGCTTAGCCGTTTTTGCGGCATGGCCCGTCCGGATGTGCGCGGGTTTTGAGCGTCCAATGGAAGATCCACCAGGCGGTTGAACGCCATCGCCGCACTGCGCGCACCCGCCATGGCCACCACAATCCACCAGATCCGGACGGCATCGGGTATGCCGTGGGGCAGTTGCCGGGCCGCCATCAATGCGCCCAGAAAGGCGAACGGCAAAGCGAAGAGGGTATGCTCGATCTTGATCATTTCCAGCGTGGTAAGCAGTTTTTTCAGCAAGGGAGCACTCTGCGGACGTTCCTCGGTTGGTCCGATCAAGGAAACGCCCCGAAATCTCATCCAATCGAGCTTCCTCTTCTCTGGCCGGGAGAAGGGATGTTTATGCTTCTGGATCTTTATCGGCAGAAGGACGGCTTGGATGAAGAGTTTTTGTTGTCAGCCAACTATAACGAAACAATGGACATAACAGCGGGCGCCCGCGCGCCTGCGCCGCGCCGGCCTTTGTTGCCGCCGGCACCCCTATTGTTTCGCAAGCCGAAGGATTATTTCAACGCCGATCATTTTGTTAATAAAAAATCTCCAGGGCCGGGCTGAAGCCCGCCCCCACTCTTCGCCTGAACGAAAATAGTTTGCATTGAGTCGGGAGGTTCGCTAGCCTGATTGGTTACCGTCACGAAACTCACGCCGCGGCAACGAGGCATGGAATGTAGGGGCGACCGGCAGGTCGCCCGAAATTCCACGGACATCGCGGCGATCACGACGTAAGCTAAGCAGTCTCAATAAATTGGATTCTTGATGAGTTTCAACGTCTTTCGTTGAATCTGCGAATTGCGGGCGACCGGCAGGTCGCCCCCACGGCATTTTACATGAATCGCGACAGATGCTGGGAGGGAGATCGCGATGGCATCAGATGGATATGATCCGATACGAATGGAGATCTTCAAATCGCTCTATGCCTCGGTCGCGGAGGAGATGGGGGTCACCTTGCGCCGCACCGCGTTTTCCCCCAACATCAAGGAGCGGCGCGACTACTCCTGCGCGGTGTTTGACTCCCAGGGCCAACTGGTTGCCCAAGGGGACCACATGCCGGTCCACTTGGGCTCCATGCCGATGTCGGTGCATGCGGCGGTGCGGGCGGTAAAGATGTCGGCCGGCGACATTGTGATTCTCAACGACCCCTACGAGGGCGGCACGCACCTGCCGGACATCACGCTGGTCAGTCCGGTTTTTGACGCGGCCGGCAGCAAGCTGCTCTTTTATGTCGCCAACCGCGCCCATCATTCCGATGTGGGGGGCATGACCCCGGGTTCGATGCCGCTGAGCACGGACGTGTTCCAGGAGGGTTTGCGGATACCGCCCGTGAAACTGTTCTCGGGAGGGAAGCGGGCCGAGGAGGTCTTCCGTCTCATCCTGGCTAACGTCCGCACGCCGCGCGAGCGCGAAGGGGACCTGACGGCGCAGATTGCCTCCAACCGCACCGGCGAGCGCCGCCTGCTGCATATCATTCAACGCTATGGCGCGGAGGAAGCGACACGCTATGCCGGACATCTTCAGGATTACGCGGAAAAGATGGTGCGCGCCCTTCTGCGCCAGATCCCGCAAGGGACCTACGCCGCCGAGGACTGCCTCGATGATGACGGCATTCGCGATGTGCCCGTGAAGGTGCGCGCGCGCATCACCGTGCAAGACGGCCGCCTGGAAGTCGATTTTGCCGGCACCGATCCTCAGGTGGCCGGGAACATCAACGCCGTGCGCGCCATCACCGAATCGGCGGTCTATTATGTCGTTCGCGCCCTCATTCCGGAGGCGATCCCCGCCAGCTCCGGAGTGCTGCGGCCCATTCGCATCAGGACTCCGGAAGGGAGCGTTGTCGACGCGCGCTTTCCCGCCGCGGTTGCGGCGGGGAACGTGGAAACCTCCCAGCGTATTGTGGATGTGCTGCTCAAGGCCTTTGGCGAAGCGATCCCGGAGCGCATCCCGGCGGCCAGCAGCGGAACCATGAACAATCTGACGCTGGGCGGCATCAATCCGCGCGACGGCCAGGTTTTTTCCTATTATGAAACCGTGGGCGGCGGAATGGGCGCCTGCTCTTTCCAGGACGGCAGCCACGGCATTCACACGCACATGACCAATTCACTGAACACGCCGGTGGAAGCACTCGAGTATGCCTTCCCGTTCCGCGTCCGCCGCTATTCGCTGCGTCCCAATACCGGCGGCCAGGGCGCGTTCCGAGGCGGCAACGGTATCGTGCGCGACATCGAGTTGCTGACCGACGCGGACGCGACGGTCCTTTCCGACCGCCGCCGCTCGCGTCCCTATGGTCTCATGGGCGGCGGCGCCGGAAAACCGGGCCGGACTACCCTGGTGGGCCATCAGCGCCGGCGCCGGCTGTCCTCCAAGAGCCGTTTCCAGATTCGCGCCGGTGAACATATCGTCGTGGAGACTCCCGGCGGCGGTGGTTGGGGCCGTCCGCGAGCAAGGCAAAAACCAGGAAAGGCCAAATGAGGGGGGCTGTCATGCCGGATCGCATTGTAGGAATTATCGGCGGAATGGGACCCGAAGCCACGGTCGATTTTTTCCGCGAAATCATCCGCCTCACTCCGGCGCAAAAGGATCAGGATCACATTCCGGTGGTCGTATACTCCGATCCCCGCGTGCCGGAGCGCACCCGGGCAATCCTGCACGGAGGGGAAGATCCAACCCCCTTTCTGACCAGGGCGGCGGCGGCTCTCGAACAGGCTGGCGCCGGCATCCTCGCCATGCCCTGCAACACCGCTCACTTCTATCTGGACAAAATCCGGCAGTCCGTGCGCATCCCCGTACTCGACATGATCGAGGAGACCCGGCGGGAAGCGGGCAATCTGAGCGGCGCCTCCCGGATGGTGGGTTTGCTGGCGACGCAAGGCGCGATATCCAGCGGCGTATATCGCGTTGCGTTTTCGCGCCACGACATGGAATTGGTGGCGCCGGAGCCTGAGGAACAGCTTCTCGTGCAAGAGGCGATTTTCCAGATCAAGGCCGGGAAATACGATCCGGCCCGACAGGATGTCTTCGAGCGCATCGGCGCCCGGCTGATCGCCAGGGGCGCAGGCGCGGTGATTCTCGGCTGCACGGAAATCCCGCTCGGATTCGTCGAGTCCCGTGTGGACTATCCGGTCGTCAACGCCACGCGCGTCCTTGCCCAGGCGGCCGTCGACTGGGCGCTGGAAAGACGGCAGTAGCAAGATGCCGCCCCGGTGCTCGCCGTGCTTCACGCGGTTCGCGATCCGGCAGAATAGCAGCGCCGGCGGGGCTGATAACGTGACTGTCTCAGTCAACAGGCCCGAGGCGATGCAGCCAGGTATTGAGTATCGCGAGCCGTGTCATAAGGGGGCAGTCTGACATTCGGATCCAGCCGACCGGCACAAAAAGCGTGCCGACGGCTGACCCGAAGCGTTAGGTCGACCCTGATGGTTCTGGGGCATGGCGGGACCATGCAAAAGACGAAGACGTACAATCGCACGCGCTTCACCGAGGACGTGTTGCGGGGCGCAGCTCAGGTCTTGCGGAACCAGGTGAGTCTGCCAGCATAGCAAATCAACTTCGGAATCCGGATTCATTCTTGCGCGAACCCTAAGTGGGAGCGGGATTCGGCGAGATCTCGCTATTTTTTATCCGGAGACTCGGCATTTCTGGCAGGCAGAATCGGGCCGGCACCGGGCTTCGCCTGGCGCAGGCGTTCGGCGATCGCTTCGATTTTCGGCTGCTGTTCCGCTGACAGGAGGTTCTTGATCTGTATGCGCATCAGAAAGGTGCCGCGCTCCACGCTGAGTCTCACCTGCTGGAATTCAGCAAAAGCCCTGACGGCGGCGGCTTCGTCGATCGGCACCTTGCCGAGCAGGGTCGCCAATTCGGCCTGCCGTCTCTCCAGCTCCATTTTCCGCTCATTCAGGATCCTGCGGCTCCGCAGCCAGACGGCTTCGATTCTCGCCTGCTGAGCGGGGGTGAGCCGGAGTTCCTGGATGATGCGCCGGTTCGTCCACCATTTGCCTGCAGGGAGGTCCTTCAAGGGCACCTGCCCCCAGGCGGCATGAACGAGAAAAAACACACCGAGTGCAGCCGGTAAAATTCGGAGTATGTTCTTCATGCTGGCTCCTTCTTCATCAGCTTCCCGGCCGGAACCGGTTTGGCGGTTTCCTGACCCGGGCTCTCCGGGACTGCGCCGGGCCAGGAATCATAGATTGACAGGGAATCAGCCGCCGAATACTCGAGCAGCCTGTCGAGATCCTGCAGCAGCCGCTCGTCGCTCACATCACGGGAAGAGGTAATGGCGGCTCCTTCCGTCGAAACCGGTGCGTTCGAATGAAAAACGCCGGGCCGGGTCAGGAGCACAGCGGCAACCACAGCGCATACCGCCAGCGCCGCCCAGCGCCACCTGAGCGGCACAGCGAAGCGCCAGGCCTTCCGCGCTTCCGCCTGTTCCGCCTGAATCCTGGCCCGGAGCCGGGGCAAAAACTCCGCCGAGGGCTCCAGCGTCGGATGACAATCGAGCGCATCCCAGGCGCGTTCCAGCTGATCTTCCAGGCCCGCACACCCGGCACAATCCAGGAGGTGTCTCCGCAACTCCTGCTCCTCGGGCAACCTCAAGTCACCGGCCGCCTTCGCAGCCATGATTTCTCGGGCTTGACGGCAGTTCATTCAGGCACTTCCTTTCTCGAGGTAGGGCAGAATGCGGTCGCGCACATGAAGCTTCCCGCGGTGAATATAGGTCTTGACCGCTGCTTCCGAGCAATTCATGACCTCTGCGATATCCCGGTAGCTCAGTTCTTGGTAGCGGCGCAGCACCAGCGCCAGTCTTTCTTTCGGAGGCAGCGCCAGGATTGCATGCCGTACCACCCGGCCCATTTCCGAAGAGATCAACCGCCGCTCGGCATCCGGCGACGGATTCGGAGTCTGGATTTCCTCCTCCGGCCCCCCCGCGGAATTGTGATTGTGACTCCAGAAACGCATGCGCCGCCTGCGGCCGATTTCCTTCAAAGTGACATTGGTGGCGATCCGGTAGATCCAGGCCGCAAACCTGGCGCGGGGCTCATACCCGGCGCGCGCCCGGTGGATCCTGAGGAAAACTTCCTGTGCCAGATCTTCCGCATCAGCCGCATTATTGATAAATTTGTATATAAAATTGACAATGGGACGGTGATATTTGTCCAGAAGGTAGTCAAATGCTTTGCAATCCCCCTGTTGATAGGCTACCATGAGTTCTGAATCAGGATCGATGACATCCATGAATTCCCCAACCATTAATGAGAACCCTCAATTGGCAGGAAAGTTGCATGGGATGAACCTTTGTCGGGGAATCCGATTCCTTTCGGTTGACAAGATCCGGCGCGTGAGCGGCGATGGCAGATAAGGCGATTCATACGGGTTCGCATTTCTTCAAGTTCAGGAGCCTGCGGAACAAGCTTCTGATTCTGATCATTGTGCTTTCCCTGCTGCCACTGATCGGCATCTCCATTTTTTCCTACAATGCCGGCAGCAAGCAGATTTCTAAAGACCGCATCAGGCTGCTGCTCGAGAACAAGGCTCAGGACACGGCCGACAAGATCGACATCATGCTCCGGAACCAGAAGCAGGAAGTGAATTCCATGGCCACCACTTTCTGGCGCACTTTCCCGGGCCTGGGCACGCAAAACCATGCCGCCATGGTTCAGATGTTGAACGACTTCACGGTGAGCCACGAAGTGTACGACATCCTGGTGGTCGTGGACAAGAGCGGCAGGATCGTCGCCGTCAACACCGTAAACCGTCTCAGCCAGCCGCTCGGGTCCGCGGCTCTTTTGGGCCAGGAGCTGAAAGGCGCCGAGGAGAAGGAGCTTTTCAACCGGTCGATCCGCGGCGCGTCCACGCATCACGACTGGTACCGTTCCTCTGTGGTGCAGCGCCTGTACGACTATTCTGACCGGGACATCAGCTATTGGTACAACATCGCATACGGAGAGCCTCTGCTCGATCCCGTGACGCATGAGACGGTCGGCGTCTGGATCAGCATCATCAATTGGTCATGCATACAGAATATTCTCGACAGTGTGGAACCGGATTTGAGTGTCCAGGACCTCAAGACAGGATATGCCTTCATGTATGCGAAGGATGCGGACACCATCATCGGGCACAAGTACCGGGCCAACCGCAAGGACCTGGCGCCATTGCCCAACTATCCGGCCGCCAAGCAAGACCTTTACGGCACGCGGGTGGTCGGCGATCATGGACTCAAAGATCTGCATGATGCGGTCCTGCGTCAGAACCGGAGTGTCTTCAATTTCGCCTATGAATTTCCGAAAGGCACCCGGAAGCTCTCCGGTCTTGCCTTTATCGATGATGCGGCGTTCGGGTGGGTAGTCGGGGTGGGGGTGGATGAAGTCGACATTTTCCGCCCGATCAGGACCCTGAGCTGGTGGATCGTCGCCGCGACCCTGATCCTGGCCGCGTTGGTCGTCGTGATGACGTACCTGGTTGCCCAGGGGATAACGATTCCGCTCAAAAACCTGATCCATACCGCTCAGTCCATTGCCCAGGGGAACCTCAAGGAGCGCGTGCAGGTCCGTTCTTCCGATGAGGTCGGCATTCTCGGAAGCACATTCAATGACATGGCCAGGGCTCTCGAAAACCGCGAAACCCAGCTTCAGGAACTCAACCGGAATCTGGAAAACATGGTGCGGCAGCGCACCCAGGAGCTGGAGAGTTCTCATGATGCGCTCAAGAAAGCCTATCTGGACCTCCAGAACACGCAGGAGCAGCTGGTCCACACCGAAAAGATGGCATCGCTCGGCCAGCTGGTGGCCGGAATCGCCCACGAGATCAAGAACCCGTTGAATTTCATTTACGGCAACACCGGCTTTCTCTCCGACTACACGAAGAAGCTGCAACTGCTGCTGGAAGCTTTTGACAGTCTGCCGAGTCTGTCGCCGGAGGACCGGGCGCGCATCGACAATCTGAAGAAGGAATGCAACTACGCGTTCATCCGGGAGGATTTGCCGACGCTGATCAACAACTTCACGGAAGGCGCCGGCAGGATCAACACGATCGTGTCGGATCTGCGCACCTTCTCGCGCATGGACAGCTATATGATGGCGGAAATCGATGTGCACGCATCGATTGAGATTTCGCTGAATCTGCTGCGCAACCAGTACAAGGAGCGCATCGCCATCCATCGTGAGTACGGCGCGATCCCGAAAATACAGGGCTATGCAGGCAAGCTCAGCCAGGTGTTCATGAATCTGCTGACCAACGCGTTCCATGCGATCGGCGAAAAGGGGGACGTCTGGATCCGCACGCGCGCCGCCGGCGGCATGATTGAAGTGGAGGTGCAGGACAACGGCCAAGGGATTCCGCGCGAAAACCTGAAGCGCATCTTTGAGCCGTTCTTCACCACCAAGGCCGTCGGGCAGGGAACCGGCCTGGGATTAAGCATCAGCTACGGGATCATCGAGCAGCATCACGGGCGGATCCTGGTGGCCAACGCCCCCGGCGGCGGCACGATCTTTACCGTGCGCCTGCCGATAGAACAGGAGAAGTCCGCTTCGTGAAAAGATACCAGTTGCTCCTGATCGATGACGAACCCGCAAACCTGCAGAAGCTGCAACGCACCTTCGTGGACCAGTACAATATTCATCTGGCGCAGAACGGCGAGCAAGCGCTCGAGATCCTGAAGGAGCACGACATCGATGTGGTGATCACCGATCAACGGATGCCCCACATGACCGGCCTCGAGTTCCTCGATGCCGCCCGGGATGAGCATCCCGACATGGTGCGCATCATTTTGACCGGTTATGCCGAAGTCGGCGACCTGATTACCGCCATCAACGCCAGCAAAGTGGACAAGTACATTACCAAGCCCTGGGTGCCCGACGACCTGCGCCTGGCGGTAAGGGAAGCTCTGGAGAAACGCGCATTGCGGCGCGAAAACGAGCGGCTGACGGCCGAACTGAAGGCCGCCAATGAGCGCCTGCACGCGGAAAACGTCGTCCTGCGCAGGAAAGCGGAACTCGAGGAGCGCTCCCACAACATCGTCTACGGCAGCGCGGAGATGGAAAACATCCTGAAGCTGCTCCGGCGCGTCACCGGAACGGAAACCACCGTCCTGATCCAGGGCGAGACGGGCACGGGGAAAGAGCTCGTGGCGCGTTTCATCCATAATGAAAGCAACCGCCGCGACCGGATTTTCATAGCCGTGAACTGCGGCGCCATCCCGCGCGATCTCGTCGAGAGCGAGTTCTTCGGCCACGCCAGAGGCGCATTTACCGGCGCGAGCCAGGACAAGAAAGGGTTTTTCGAGCTGGCCGACGGCGGGACCATTTTCCTCGATGAAATCGGCGAGGCGCCTCCGGAACTCCAGGTCAAGCTGCTGCGCGTCATCCAGGAAGGGGAGATCATGCCAGTCGGATTCCATCAGCCCAGGAGAGTCGACGTGCGCCTGATCGCATCCACCAACCGCGACCTGCGCGCCGAAGTGGAGGCGGGGCGCTTCCGCCAGGATCTCTATTTCAGAATCAATGTCTTTTCGGTCACGATTCCGCCGCTGCGCGAACGCATCCGCGACATCCTTCCGCTGGCGGACTTTTTCCTCAAGCAGTTCTCCGTTAAAATGAACCGCCGCGTGGGAGCGTTCGCGCCGGATACCCGGAAAATGCTCGAGGCCTACCAGTGGCCGGGAAATGTGCGCGAGCTGCAGAACGAGGTCGAAAGGCTGGTGCTGCTGGCAGAGCCGGAGAAAGAGATCGGGCCGGAGTTGTTGTCGGATCATATCCGCCAGCGGCCGCGGTCCCTTGCAGCTGCCGACGGCGATCTCAAGACCGCGGTCCAGCACCTCGAGGATGAGATGATCCGCATGGCAATGAAACGCTTCCACCGTAACAAATCACGGGTTGCCCGTGTCCTCGGCATCAGCCGCCAGTCCCTCCTCGACAAGCTCCGCCGCATCCCCCCCGAATCCCTATAGACGTGGGAGATGGGGTCCCTGCAGTTGTTTTTGTTCCGGTAGAACTTGCGGATAGGTTCAGGCAGCTTCGACCGGTTCATAATGCAGGACCAGCGGCTGCTTTGCGTGCAGTGCCAGGCTGGCAAAGGCACGGCCGTCGTTGTCGGTAAACTCGACCTCAAACACGTCCGGAGCCAGCTCCTCCACGACGGTTCCGACTTGCCCGTTCCCCTATTTCCCCACGCAATCGGTCGGCTGAAGCGTCGGATTTGACGGCCTACTCGCCGCGTCGAATCCAACGATCGAAGTCCATTGCCCCGTGGAGCACCGCGAGAATCCGAACTTCTGACGAGGCCACCTGATACATGAGGCGGTAACGATACACGAAGATCTCCCGGATGGTCTCGCTTTCGGTCTCGGGAACTCGTCGACCGCGCTCGGCAAAGAGCGACAACGACTCGGCCGCGGCGAGAACAACCTCGAGAACTCGCTGTGCGGCATCCGGCGAGTCTTCTGAAATGGAGTTAATGATCTCGTCAAGGCAGTCCCGCGCGGCGGGAGTCCAGGTTACAAAGCGGGGCCCTTCACCCATTTTCGCCGAAGCTCCTCGGCAACCTTGTCATGAGGGATGAGCGTCCCTGTGGCCACGTCGGCCAGCCCAGCCTCTACCCTTTGGCAGACGTACAGGTGGTAGAGAACATCCTCGAGGCTGCAGTCATCGGGCAGCCGATCCAATACGGCTCTTACCGTCTCCTTCGTGCTCTGCATGCGCATAGAATATCATGGCTAGTCTTGGCCCGCGAGTGCAATCAGAAGCTGCCGGACTTCACGGTTGTCCGGATTACCTCGCCATAAAGAAATTCGCGGACCGCTGCTCGCCACCCCCCGACCTGCCCGCCGCACCACGAGAATCTTGTTCTCGTCGTTTACGGCGACATAAACCATTGCGCATAAATGGCTTTAGAGAACGATCTGAATCGCAGGATTAGACAGATGGGGCTGGATTTCTCGAATGCAGGGGCGATAGAATGGCGCGAGGCGTTTGATTTCTTTCTCGCCGAACGGCTGGGCTTCTCCGTGCACCCCGCGGTCCCGCTGCTGGAACGTCCGGACACACCCCTGGCGCTTTCTCCGCAGCAGCACGCGCGCCTGCTCCTGGAAATGCTCGACTGCTACGTCGCCCACAGGCGGGAACTGGTTGTGGCTTCGTTCGACCAGATGTGCCGGGGAGTGGCTGCCGGTGAAGGCCACGTCTGCACCTTCCGTGATTGCCTGGGCATGTTCCTGGCCATTGACCCTGCCGGTGACATCTACCCTTGCCAAAGATTCTGCGGCCGGCCGGCTTATCGTCTGGGCACGCTGGCAGAGGGGCCCGGTCTGGAGCGACTGCTCTCCGGCCCGGTCGCCGGCCGCTTCCGGCAGCGGGAAGAGCTGATCCGCGCAGCCTGCAGCGGCTGTCCGCATATCGACTGCTGCTTGGGCGGCTGCCCTTACAACGCCTGGGCGGGAGGCACGAACGGCAGTGTGCGCGACCCGCGCTGCGAGGCCTACCGCGCGGTGTTCGACCGCATTCAGAAGCAGTTGCTGGAGGAGGCGCGCTCTGAGGAGAACCTGCAGGCGGTGGCCGAGCGTCCTTACAGCGGACAGGGTCATCCGCTGTTCCGCAAAGGGCCGTTGATCGAACTGGCCCGCGAAGGTCCGCATCCAAGCCGCGTCGCCCGCAACGCCAGGCGCATTGTGGCTGCCGTGGAGCTCGCGCGCGGGCCGGACATTGCTGCCGCTGCCTCCCGTCTGGCGGCCATGGGAATCCGCCGCACCCGGTTTCGCGCGCTGCTGCCGTTGGGTCGGGCGCAGGACTGGCCGGAACCGCCGACGGCAGGTGCACTCGGCGCCTATGCCGATCCGATGGAGGTCATCGAGAACGGCTTTGACCCTGTGGCCGGATGCGGCCTGGGCCAGAATCTGTACGTCGAGCCATCCGGCGACGCGTTCCCCTGCCGTGCCTATCACCAACCACACGCCTTTCTCGGGAATGCTGTCGAGATAGGCCTAGGAATGCTGCTGGATTCGCCGGCATTTCGCGATTTAGCCACTCACACCGTGGACACGAATGCCAAGTGCCGGCGGTGCGAGGTCCGTTACCTCTGCGGCGGAGCTTGCCGCGCCTGGGGCGGTGAGGCCGCGCAACAAGACCTGGACAGCCCGCCCGGCGAGTGCACGCAACTCAGGGAACGCGCCCTGGCGCTCTTTAATGCAGCACAGGCTTACTTGAAGGACGAAGGACAGGGGGATCGCCATGTTTGAGACAATGAAGTTCAACCGGCAAGTCCGGCGACTGGAACGATGGAGCACCGATACCCAAATCAGAGTCAATGCCGCTTCCACACTTGGCGAATCGGGTAACCCGCGTGCCGTCGAGCCGCTTATCGAGGCGCTGGGTGATGACGAAGAGTTCGGGCGCTGCGCCGTCGCTGCTGAGGCGTTAGGAAGGCTGGGTGATCGCCGCGCGCTCGAGCCGCTCAAAGAGGCGTTTGGCGATAGGGAGTCTGTGCGTTGCGCCGCTGCCGCGGCTTTGGAAAAGCCAGGCGAACCCATGTGGCAGCGCATTGTGCTGACAATTCAGAGCATCAATCGCATGGAAAAATACGATCAAAAATCTTGGGCCCAAGCCGGCAGGGACTTTGGTCAGGTGGACGATGCGCGCGCCATCGGACCGCTGATCGAAACTCTGAGTCAACATGAGCACCGCGTCCGATACCATGCTGCTACATTCCTCGCAGGACTTGCTTCTGTGTGCCCGTCAGCGATCGGGAAGCGGTGGGACGAGGTGTCGGCGTTGGCCAGGAAACCTCACAACGACGAAATCGACGTGAACGAAGGGCGCTGTGCAGTCTCCACTCACGGCGACGAAGGCATCGGTGTGGACTTTCCCGACCCGCCCCCGGGCCTGGACTTCTAGGATTGGACATCAAATGGCGACGTCGAGCGCGGATTCCGAGAACGCCGTTCCGGTAATTGTCCTGACTGGGGGCCCCGGGGGAGGCAAGAGCGCGCTCCTCAACCGGTGCATGACGGAGCCTGAACTGGCCGCACATCTGCTTCCGCTGGAAGAAGCCATCCAGGGCATGCGAGGCTCCGGGCTTGACCCGCGCTCGCGAGAATTCCACTGCGTGCTGGCAGCCCATCAGATCGCCGCCGAAGACGCGCTCAAGCGGACCACGGCATCCCATCACCGGAGGGCGATCGTCACCCACGGGGGCACACTCGACCGGTGCGCGTTCTGGCAGTCGTTTGGCTACTCGCGGGAGTCGTTCTTCGAAATGACCGGCTCGACGCTCGAGGTCCACTACCGCCGCTACAGCTTGGTCCTGCATCTCGAGAGTGCCGCTGTGCGCGTTCCAGAAGCGTATCTGCGCTATCCGCTGGCGCCCCGGGCCGAGTCTGCCGCCGAGGCCACACGGCTGGACGAACTGCTCGCAAGCCTGTGGAGCAGCCATCCTCGCTACGTTCGAATGGCCGCTGCGCCTGAATTCGAAATCAAGCTCGCACAGGCGCTGCGCATGATCCGCGACTTCGTGGTGCAGGCTCCTTCTCCCCATTCGGAATAATCCAGTGTCACCCTCTAAATTAAAAGCGTCTATTGCGATCCTGCGCCTTGCCGGCTCCAACTGAGGCAAGCCGCGGGGCCGGCGAGACCATGCGCCGTCACTGTTCCTGGCATGGACCGGGGCGCCCGTCTCGAAAGCCGCCGGCGTCAACGTGGGAGATCCTGCCTTTGACTGGTTCCTTGCTTAGCCGCATATCATCGCACATTATAAACTGCCCAAAATTTAGACATGTGTAAATAATTGTATTTAAATAGCCTGGCGGGTAACACAGCTTAACATGTCCAAATAGTATACATTTCGGTGTTTTTCATTAAATTCCGGAATCCACTCGTAAACAATGGAAAAGAAAGACTATATCGGAATTATTCGCAATTGGCACGGCTATTGCTTAGATATGGGTGGGTATTGTGAATTCGGAAGGATTTTTGAGGGGCATATGGAAATCACGGCAAGAACAGACCAGGACGAAGTAGGATCCCAGCTATTAACCCGCTGCCGCAGGGACGATCCTGAGGCCTGCAATGCATTGTTCTCACTCTACAATCGCAGAATCTTCAACACGGCATTTCGGATTCTGGGCGAGGAGTCTTCGGCGGAGGATGCCCTTCAGGAGACGCTCATCAACATCTATCGAGGCATCCACCGGTTCCGGGGCGCCTCCAGGCTTTCGACATGGGTGAGCAGGATCACTGTAAACGTCTGTCTGGGGATGATTCGCAAGGGAAAAAACAAGCGCATGATTTCCCTGGATGAGGAAACAGCCGCCCTGGAGTTGCCCGCCAGCCCGACGCCGTACCTGGATCCTCTCAAGCACGCGGTCTCGAAGGAATTATCGGACTTTATCGAAGAGACTTTCAGGCGCATGTCAGAAAAGCAGCGCCGGGTCGTTCGCCTGCACGACATGGAAGGGAACACCATACCCGAGGTTGCTCGCATGCTGCATTGCCCGGTGGGCACGGTAAAGTCCCGCCTTTTCTATGGCAGGCAGGAATTCAAAGACATCTACAATGCCCTGCTGGCTGAAAGAAGTCTCGTTGCCAATCTCGCCAACTGAACTCCCGCCAACAAAGCCCTACCTAAACGCTAAAGCCGGAAGGCAGGTAAGTTCTCCTGCTTCCGGCTTCTCGTTTTGGCGGAGCGCGGGCGTCCCGCCCGCAAATCCCTCGGCTTTGCCGTTGCGCGGCTTCTTGCGGGCGACCGTCTGGTCGCCCCTACATTCTAGTATAGCGATTCCAAAATAACATATCAATAAATAACCTACACAACGGAAAGGCAATCGAGCTTATACTTCCAGCGAAACACTACCGGATCTTCATTGACTTCCCGCAGATACATCTCAATTCGT
>Ga0315277_10003218_pt1 | contig 22216 bp, 19 predicted proteins | sample YL17G05_15_MG_FD_203695 | JGI IMG/M metagenome (GOLD analysis project Ga0315277, IMG submission 203695) | Sediment microbial communities from Yellowstone Lake, YNP, Wyoming, USA - YL17G05_15 | ecosystem: Environmental > Aquatic > Freshwater > Lake > Sediment | place: USA: Wyoming | collected...
GAGTACTTGAATTGAAGATGCCCGTCCGCTTCCCGGTAGAGCGTCTCTCCCTGGACGACCCGCTGTCCTCCCTGATAGCAGACACCGAAGTCCGTCATATCGTGGCGAATGTGAAAGATATAGGCGCCGGCCAGGACGACTGCGGCCGCCAGGATAAAGGCCAGACGGACGGCCCTTTGCTTTTTCATTTCGGGAAGAGGTCTCTTTGAGCCGGCCATTCTGTTGGCCTCAGCATAGCAGAGGCCGGCTCAAAGGGTCAACGCGGTTCGAAACGATGTGCACCTTCCGCCAATGGGTTGTGTTAGAATGCCTCTTCAAGGAGCACCATGCGGCTAAAAAAACAGCATCTGTCTTTCTTCATCCTTGGCCTGGTTGCTTTTGCCGTATTCCAGGCGGGCTGCCGGCCGGAACTCACGGAGGCGAACCTGGCGGCCAAAGCCCGCCAAATCCATGACCGGGTCCTGACCGTGGACACCCACTGCGACACGGCCTCCCGGCTTCCCGGCAGCACTTGGGATATCGGCGTCCGTCACGAACCGGGGCAACCGGGGAGCGGCAAAATCGATCTTCCCCGCATGGCCGAGGGCGGCCTGGACGCGGAATTCTTCGCCGTCTTCGTCGGCCAGGGCGAGCGCACCGATCAAGGGTACGCGAAGGCCAAAGAATGGGCCCTCAAGACTCTGGCGGCCATCCAGGCCATGTGCGACAAGTACCCGAAACTCGTCGGTCTGGCCTTAACCCCCGCAGACGCCTACCGCCTCGAGAAAGAGGGACGCCGCTCGGCCTTTATCGGGATGGAGAACGGCTACCCTGTGGGGAAAACATTATCAAACCTGGAGGAATACTATAAATTGGGCGTGCGCTATGTCACTCTCTGCCACTCCCGGGACAACGACATCTGCGATTCCTCAACCGACCGGCAGGATCTCGAGGACCGGGGCCTGAGCGACTTCGGCCGGGAGGTCGTGGCCGAATGCAACCGCCTGGGTATCATGGTCGACATCTCGCATGCTTCGGATAAATCTTTCTTCGACGTCCTCAAAGTCAGCAAGGCCCCGATCATCGCCTCTCATTCCTCCTGCCGCGCTCTCTGCGACAGCCCGCGGAACCTCTCGGAGGACATGATCCGCGCCCTGGCCAGAAACGGCGGCGTTATCCAGATCTGCTTCCTCTCGAGCTACGTCCGCACTCCCAAGCCAAACCCGGATCGGGAGAAGGCCCTCAAAGAGCTCCAGGCCAAATACGGCGCCCGGCGCGACATCCAGGACGAAGCCGTCCGCAAGAAGGCCATGGAGGAGTACGAAGCCCTCAACGCGCAATTTCCCGAGGATAAGGCTACGCTCACAGAGCTCGTCGACCACATTGAGCACGTCATCAGGCTCGTCGGCATCGATTCCGTCGGGATCGGCACCGACTTCGACGGCGGGGGCGGAGTCAAGGGCTGTGACGACGTCAGCCAGATGTACCGGGTGACCGAAGAGCTCGTCCGCCGCGGCCGCACGGAAAAAGAGATTGCCAAGATCTGGGGCGGGAACATCATACGCGTATTGGGGCGGGTCATCGCCGTTTCCCGGAACCTGAAATCCTAAGGATTCCGTTTACAGCCAGATCATCTGCCAGCGCAGTGTCTCTATCTTCGCTGCTGGGCCAGTCTGAGAAGCGTTTGAATCGCGGGCTCGTGCGGCGCGATCCTCTCCGCCTCCAGGCATTCCCGGATCGCCTTGTCGTAGTCCTTCATCTCCAGGTAAAAAATGGCCAACATGATCGAAACACTCGCCTCGCCGCGGTTAAAGCATTTTCTTTCGAGATAAAGAGACAGGGCCGAATTCATGTCCTCAGCGGGAAGGGGGAACATCGCCGGGTCAAAACGGCGGTTTATGTTGAGACGGATGATCTGCCTGGTGAATTCATCGCACTCCAGCCGGGGTTCATCCTTATTCATGATAGACGCTTCTTTTTCAAGGTCGACGGCTCCAAAAAGATGGCAGAGTTCATGGATAACCGTCTCCTGGGTTAAATATTCGTTTCTCATCCTCTTGACGAGGGCGTATCCAGGGCGGTAGGAGGCTACGCCGCTGACCTCGGATTCACTGTGGATTTGGCCAGTGAAGCCCAGGACGATATCGCTTTCCCCTCTGTCTATCTCTTCATAGAGATTTTGGAGGAGACCGGAGAGGGTGGCTTTGGAGTTGTCTGAGTTCCAGTATTTCAGGTCCTGAATCTGGAAGGCCAGGCCGAAATTCTTCTGAAAAAAAGAGGAAGCTGCGGTCACCCATTTCCTGGTCTCGAGGAATTGGAGCGGCCGCCGCCTGAATTCTTCATCAACGACGATCTTCACCCTGACCGTCCGCTGCACGCTGGGGTTGACTTCGCGGGCATGAATAGAGAGAGCCGCGGCCAAAAGAAAAAACACGGCAAGAGTACAGTTCCTCAGAGTCATCTGGCAAACCTTATCTTTATCGCTTTTTTCGCAGCATGAATCATGCCAGTTTTGGGAGCAGATGACGGGGCTATGGCGCCTGCCTATTGAATCTGGTAAAAGATTTTGGAGCGGGCGCATCCTTTTTACATCTGCGTAAACTCCCTTTACGTTCGGGCCCCGGTGTTAGGTTATTGCTGTTGCTTTTAATCGTCAACAACTCCCGGCTTTTTATATGTTTGCCTGGCACAAAAGTTGCTGCGCTTCTTTCCGAACTGTCATTGAGGTTCATCTGCCTCTATGGCTCTTAAGGCCATGACCGAGTGAGAGGATTATGAGCGTCGGAAAGCATAGAGTCTTAGGCCCGCTCCTTCCTCATAAAGCACCAAGCATGAAGAGAGAAACACTCTTGATTATTGGTCTGGTTGTTCTGGCGCTTTTCCTGCCGGCGTGCGAAAAAGAGGAAGAAAAGGAAAGCGCCTCCTCGATTGCGCTGATCAACGGCACGCTGATCGACGGACTCGGCGGAACCCCAGTTTTCGATGCCGTGTTGGTGATTCGTGGTGAAAAGATCGAGGCGGTCGGCCCACGGAGCAGGGTCGTCATCCCCTCGGGGAGCACGATCATCGATATTCGGGGCGGCACGGTCCTGCCCGGCGTGATCAACGCCCATGTCCATATCCGCAACAATATGGCTCTGCTGAAGGACTGGGCAAGGGCGGGAGTGACCACGGTGCGCGACGTGGGCGGACCTGAAAACTATGCCGGCGCCGATGAAAACAATAAGGATTCGCATTCGGCGCGCCTGGTGACGGCCGGGCCGATGATCAGCGTCCCGGGGGGATACCCATTCGTCCCCTGGGGCAATTCCAATATGGTGGCCGTCGTCTCACCTGAAGATGCCCACCAGAAAGCGGATCAGCTCTTGGACAGGGGTGCCGATATCCTCAAGATCGCCGTTGAACATGGAGCCGTATTCGGCCTGGAGATCCCGGCGCTGACGACAGAAGAGGTTTCTTCCATCGTCAGGGCGGCCCACGAGCGAGGGACGCGGGTTTCTGTCCATCTCCTTGCTTCCGCCGACCTGGCGCAGTCGCTCGAGTCCGAGGTGGACGATATCGCCCACATGGTGGTCGACGACCTGACCGATTCGCTCATCGCCAAAATGGTCGCCAGCGACACGTTTTGGGAGCCCACTCTCGAGCTCTGGCACAATGTCGGCCGCGGCTTCGGCCCCAGGGCCATCCAGAACCTGGCCAAATTTGTTCGAGCGGGAGGAAAAATTGCCCTGGGAACGGATTTTGGAGGGTACAACGCCGCTTTCGAACTGGGGATGCCCATTAAAGAGATGCGGTGGATGCAAGAAGCGGGCATGACGAATATGCAGATCATCGTGTCGGCTACAAGGAACCCCGCTCATGTCTGTAACCTGGACGATCAGCTGGGGACTTTGGAGCCAGGGAAAACGGCCGATATCCTTGTCGTCAAGGGAGATCCGGTCAAAGATATCAGTATCCTAGGGAATCCTCTCCTGGTGATCCGGAATGGGTTCATCATCCGCCGGGAGGAATGATGGCCGACATGGCGATTGCGTCCTGTTTCCGACTCGCGGAATGTGCGGCTGGGTCTCATTCATGATAGGATAGCTGATGGGCGCCCATCCGACCATGAATACAACCTGGATCGTTGGATCGATACGGTCTGCCCGGCTGGTGGAGCTCAAGGATTATCGATAAGCATCCGAGCAAGGATAAGTCGATGATTTCGCCGTTCATCCGGACCATGCGCAGCGATGATCTCGACTTCGCCGCGCAGTGCACAGCCGGTGAAGGCTGGTCCACCGAGACTCGGCAGGAATTCGAGGGATTCTTGGCGTATGATACCCAGGGCTGTTTCATCGCCGAATGGGAAGACCGGAAGGCCGGCATTTGTGTTTCCGTCCGCTACGCAACAAAGGGATTTATCGGAGAGATGATCGTCCTTCCCGAGTTCCGGGCGAAAGGGCTGGGGCCGCGGCTCTTCAATCAGGCCATCGTCTATCTGCAGAAGCAGGGCTGCAGTTCCATCTCTCTGGATGCCGTGCCGCGGGCCGCATCTTTCTACGAATCCTTGGGCTTCCGGAAGATCTGCCGTTCCCTCCGCTTTTCCAAAAGGATAGCCCAGGGACTTGCTCCTCCGGTGCGGCCGATGGGCACTGTAGAATTTGATCGAGTCTGCTCCCTGGACACACGAGCGTTTGGCGTCGACCGATCGTTTTTCCTGCGGCGCCGCCTGGTGCTGTATCCCGAGCTGGCCTGCACCCACAAAGAGGATGGGGAAATCGCCGGATACATCTTCGGGCGGCGGACAGGCGTCCGATTATGGGCCGGTCCATGGTGGGTGGCTGGCGATGCCGTCAATCCTGCCTCACTCCTCGCCGAGTTTGGCCGCGGGCTAGGGGCTTCGGAAATCAGTTTGGGGGTCCTCGAAGCCAATACCCGTGCCATGACCCTTGTCCGCGAGCTCGGCTTTGAGGAAAAATCCGCTGCCTCAATCCGTATGGTCATGGGTAATGTCGGCGAAGCGCCCGGGCTCTCCCCGGATTTGTTGGCCATCGGGAGCGCGGCCAAGGGCTGAGATGCTTTTTTTGAATTTGCGTTCTACTGGTGTGTAATTCTGGCGATTGCCTCGCGGGTCGGCCGAAAGAGGCCAATTTCCCCTCCGGTCGACCCCGCCACCCCAGAATCCCGTTGACAGCCAGGGCGACATATCATTTATAATGGACGAGCATCAAAACCAAGGGATGATCCGTATTTAGTAGTGATATGTGACGGGCCCATGAAAACTTTTATCCGGATCCTCCTCATAGCCTTCGTCCCCATGCTGGCCGGCATCGTCCCAGGGCAATCCGGCGGACGGACTCTCCAGAGCCTGATCGAGGCCGAGAGGGCCTTTTCCCGGCTATCCGAGGAAAAAGGAATAAAAGCGGCTTTCCTCACCTACCTGGCGGACGATTCCATCGTCTTCCGGCCCAAGCCGGTCCCCGGGAGAAATGCCTACGAAACGTTGCCCGACGATTCGCCGGTCCTTCTGACTTGGGAACCCGCCTACGCCGAGATCGCCTTGGACGGGGACCTCGGCTATACAACCGGGCCCTATCAGGTTAGGGATAAAAGCAAGCCGGGAGACTCCGCCCGCTTCGGCCACTACGTGTCGATCTGGCAGAAACAGCCCGGCGGGCTGTGGAAGGTCGTCCTGGACGCAGGGATCCGCCACCCCCAGCCCGGATTCAGGCCCATGGAGGTTATGACCCGGAAAGAATCCGGCCGGCCCAAGCGGCTGGTTAAAGTCGATAAGTTCGGGGAGCTGAACAACCTGCTTCAGGTCGAGGCCAATTTCTCGGCGAAAGCCGCCGCCGAGGGGGTTTTGGCCGCTTACATATCATACGCCCATGATGACATCCGCCTCTACCGCGATGGTGCGCTGCCCGAGACGGGAATCGAGGCGGTGCGTCGGGCCACCTCCAAGAGCCCGGGCAGGTCGACCTGGGAGCCTATGGACGGAGATGTCTCCCGGTGGGGCACCCTGGGTTTTATCTTCGGGACGGCGACGACAAGAAGCGCCGGCGCAACGGAAGCGGTAGCGGCCTCAACGAGCTTTCTCCGGATCTGGAGGAAAACCCCGGACGGGCAATGGAGGATTGCCCTCGATTTGGCGGTCCCGATTCCGACTGAATAGACAGGGCAGATCCGTCATGGGCATGAGCATGCCGCCTGAAGAATGCTTTTCTGAGCGAAACAAAATCAACGTGCCCACGTAAGAGAAGTACATGAAGAAAGGAAGGCAGGATGAGATCGACTATTTCACCAGCTTTAAGATATAGGTATCGCCCGCGCACTCGTTTTCCCTCTATCGTTCTCTTCCTGCTCTGTGGGCTCGTTTCCGGAGCCGGCGTATCGAGAACATTAGATTCCGCAGTCTTCGCCCGCCAAGTCCCGAGCGGTGATGAAGGAGACCGCGACTCCTGGCAGCAGCCCGAGAAGGTCCTGGACGCGATCGGCGTCAAGCCCGGGATGACCATCGGCGAGGTGGGCGCCGGAAACGGCTATTTCACCTTTAAGATGGCCCGGAGGGTGGGGCCGGCCGGCTTGATCTACGCCAACGATATCGACCAGGCTGCCCTCCGGAGCCTCGAGGCCGGCGCCAAGAGGAAGAAGATCGAACACATCGTCACAGTGCGGGGAGAAGTGGACAACCCCCTTTTCCCACCGGGTACAATGGACCTCGTGATCATGGTCTACGTGTTCCACGATCTGGCCGAGCCGGTAGAGCTTCTCCAGAATCTTAAGCCGTCCCTTAAACCCAACGCTCCTCTCGTGATCCTGGAGCGCGATCCAGTGAAGATGCCCAGCGCGAAGGGCCACTTCTACGATAAAGACAAGCTCCTGAAGCTGACCTCTGAGGCGGGTTTTGAGCTCGTCCGGGTTGAGACCTTCCTGCCGAGGGACAACATCTACATCCTACGGTCGAGCGGCCCTGAGTTTCCTTCGGCGGACCAGAGCGCCGGCAATCAAGAGGATAAGGCGCTCCCCTCCGTCTCGCGTTATGATCTCCGGTTCACTTTGCTTCTCAAGGAAAACAGGCTCGAGGCTGAGTCTCTAATGAAGGTCCGGAATGATTCTCAAGAGTCCGTCTCCGAGATACCCTTCCTCCTCTACCGGCTCTTCGACGTCCTGGAAGTCACGGACGACGAGGGAATCGCCCTCCCTTTCAAGCAGACCGTGGTCAAGTTTTCCGATGAGAAGAGCCTTCAGGTCAGCCTTGTATCCGTCCGCCTGAGCCGGTCCCTTTCGCCGGGAGAAACCACTGCCGTTCGGTTGAAGTACGCCGGAGCCCTCTGGGGATATCCCGAAGTGATGTCCTATGTCCGGGACCGGATCGACGAGGACTATAGCCTGCTGCGACCGGACTCCTTGGCCTATCCCGTTCTTGCCCGGGCGTCTTTTCAGAGCTTTGTAAATGCTTTTCGACAGGCGTTCACCTACCGGGTCGAAACCGAGGTCCCCGCCGGTTATATAGTCGCCTGCGGAGGAAGGCCGGTCGAAACTAAAACGGCAACGCCCAACATCGCGTTCGTGTTCGAGAGCTATAAGCCAACCTGGCGGATCGATATCGCCGTGGCCAAGTTCAAGATGATAGAGGACGAGGGCCGCAAAATCCGTGTCTTTGCCATCCCCGAGGATGAGGGTGAAGGCCGGCGGATTCTCGAGGCGGCTCAGAAATCATTCCGGTTCTACTCCGGGCTTTTCGGCGATGTCGGAGATTTCCCTGGCTATACCATCATCGAGGTCCCGGAGGGATGGGGATCGCAGGCCAGCGATTATTATATCCTCCAATCAGCAGCCGCGTTCCGGGACAAGGGGAGGACTTCCGAACTCTACCACGAGATCGCCCATAGCTGGAATGTCCGGGTTAAACTTGGGATCCAGCGCTGCCGATATTTCGACGAGGCCTTTGCCTCCTACTTCCAAGGGCTGGCGATCAGGGAATTCGAGGGGGAAGAGGCCTTCCAAAAATACATGACCAGACTACGTGACCGGTTCCTCCAATCGTGCGAGAGGGACGAAAAAAACGGCTCAACGCCCATCGCCGACTACTGGAGAGAAGAAAGGGGAGAGAACTCCTACACCAAAGGAGCCTGGTCGCTTTTTGTCCTCCATCAGGTTGTCGGAGAATCGGTCTTCCGTTCGCTCATATCTGGTTTTCTCCGGGAATTCCGAACCCGGGAGGTTGACTTCGAAGACTTTCAGGGCTTCGCCGAAAAGGCGGCCGGAAGGAAGCTGGATCGATTATTTAAAGAATGGATCTTCGGCGCCGCATCCTCGCCGCTTCTCCGGGACAAACTCGATGCCGATAAGATCGCCGAGCGATATCGATAAAGTAGTCGCGGTCAGCTAATGTTGGGGAGACGCGTCGAGATTATTAAGAGAACGAAGGGAGATGGCACATGAAGCTGAAGAATTTCAAGATTACCGTCACCTGTGTGGAAGGGTTGTGCAGCCGGGCTAAAGCGGGGACGGAATTCTATGTCCGGAACGCGCGTCTCGAGGTCCCGCCGGGCCAGAGCGTCTGTCTCTTCGCCCTGGGGAGCATCCTGGCGCCCCTCATCGCCGCCAGCGTTCCGACCGACCCGGAGAACAACATCCTCAACATCACCCGCGAGTTTCAGTGCCCCGACCCGTTATCCAAGGTTATCATGCGGATCGACGAGATCGAGCCGGATTGAACCCCAGCCGATCGTTCAGCGGGTCTGGGACACCAGGAATACGCCCAGCACGATCAGGAACGTCCCGAGCCAGCGGAGCGCCGAGATATGCTCTTTGAAGAAGATCGCGGAGGCGACGACGATCAGGGCGTACATAAAACTGACCATGAGGTTGGAGTAGCTCAGCTCGAACCGGGAGAGGACGACGAGCCACAGCAGGGCGCCAGAGGCCGAAAGGAGCGTTCCGGTCAGCACCGGCCAGGAGCTCAATGCCCGGAGGAAAAAGCTTAATCCGACCTTCTGGCCGGCAAACCCGGCCAGACCCCACTTGAGCAGGACCTGGGCCGAGGTCCAGAGGGCGATGACGAGCAGGAACAGGCCGATTTCCTTCATTTGCACGCTCCTCATTTTGTTTCGAGTCCCTTCCTACTAAGAAGCTCCAGCTCCCGGGCCGGCTCGATAAAGATTATTTTCACGGCATGCGCCGAAAAGTGAGAGCCAATATATCGCTGCTTCCCCCTAAAGTCAAATGCTCGACGAGGACACATACCCAATTGCCATTACTATTTGTTTGCGATATAAACTGAGACTGGAAAGCCGATGAGCAGAACCGTCGAACGCCGTTCGCTGCGCACCTGGATCGACCTTGACCGGACGGCGCTCGCCCACAACGTGCTTACTTTTCGCTGCCTTCTGCCTCCGAGCTGCCGGCTCATGGCGGTCTGCAAGTCGAACGCCTACGGGCACGGGCTCTACGACCTCGCCCCCGCGCTCCAGGAGATGGGGGTCGACTGGTTCGGCGTGGATTCGATCGTCGAGGCCGCGACCCTGAGGGATAAGGGAATCCGCAAGCCGATCCTCGTCCTGGGCTATACTCTTCCCAGCCGTTTCGCCGAGGCCGCAAGGCACACGGTCAGCCTGACCGTCTCCAATCTCGAGAACCTTCGCGCCCTGGCCTCCGGGAGGAGCACGCGCAGTTTGAAGGTTCATCTCAAGTTTGATACTGGGATGCATAGGCAGGGCTTTCTTCCGTCCCAGTGGGAGGCGGTGCTCGCGCTTGTCCGGAAGTGCGGACGGCGCATCGAAGTCGAAGGGATCTATACCCACTTTGCCGCCGCCAAAGACCCCGGCCAAAGAGAATATACAGAGCAGCAGATCGGGGAGTTTGAGCGAGCCGTCGATCGTGTCCGCGAAGCGGGTTGGAGTCCCATCCGCCACGCCAACGCAACGGCCGGGGTCCTGAACTATCCGCAGGCCGCCTACGATTTAGCCCGGGTTGGTATCGGGCTCATGGGCTATTGGCCGTCTTCCGAGACGAAACGCACCTGGGACACAAGGATCGTCTTGAGGCCGGCACTTTCCTGGCGGACCATTATCTCCGAGGTCAAGACGCTCAGGAAAGGGATGGGCATCGGCTACGATCTGACCGAGACCTTGAAGAGGCGCAGCCCAATCGGGGTCTGTCCTATCGGCTATTGGCACGGCTTTCCGCGGAGTCTCTCCCGTGTCGGCGAGGTCCTGGTCAGAGGCCGCCGGGCCAAGGTGCTAGGGGCTGTTTCCATGGACATGATCATCATCGACCTTAGCCAAGTGGAGGGTGCCCGCGTCGGCGATGTGGTCACCGTCATCGGCCGGGACGGCCGCGACGAGATCACCGCCTACGAAGTCGCCGGCCGGGCGGGCGTCTCTCACTACGAGCTTCTCACCCGCCTTAACCCGCTTATCCAGAAATTCACCGCCGCCTGAGGGAGGCGCGCCGGCTACGGCCGGAGGGTTTGGTTTTCCCGGAGGAGCATATGGTCTGATCAAGTTCCGGCCCCATTGCGACCATCAAGACCCGGCTTTTAACTATTTCGGCGACACCTATTATGCGGTGGACCTGGAGAAGACGGTCCGAGTCCTGGCCGGAGTCGGGCAAAGGAAGGAATCCAAGCGGATCGGCCACGAGGCGGCCGCTCACCGAAAAGACATCCTGGCCTCGATGGACGCAGCCGTGCTCAACCGCTGGGGAATGAAGGTTTTACCCCCCGAGCCGGACACTCACCGCCTCCTCAAGGGTTCGAACGACCAGGCCAGCGGATACTACGGCCTCATCGCCGGCTGCATGCCGGAGAGTAAATTCCTGCCGGCGGCGGATGAACGAACCGCCTGGGTGATGCGCTGCCAGGAGGAGAAAGGCGGCCTCCAGCTCGGCCTAATAATAAATACAAGAAGTTATGAAATCCCTTTCCCCCTCATCTCTTTCCACCAGGGGAGGGGAAATGTCTAATGAAGAATCCAAGCTGGAAGCTAGAATTTAGGATAATCCCGCTGATGGAGTCGCGTAAAGATATTTTACAGAGGGCCAAACGCTTCCTGTCTTAAACTCGCTAATTAATTATAATTCAACTACTTATGCAGACACCCATCTGGCATAAATCTTGCTCAATTTGCATTTGGAAGTGATCTTTCTTATGATTAAGAACCGCCCGATGTCAGTTCAAAGACTCCGGATCGCCTTTTGCCTTATTTTTGGCCTGGCGGTTTTCGCCCTGTTCCTCCAGAGCCGGACTCCTCTCCGTCAGGTGGAGAAGGCCAAGTCGGGCGGGACCCTGCGCGTTCGAACGTTTACCCTCCATCCTTTTAAACCCGAGTTCGACCCGGCCGGAGCGGCCCATGTCTTTATCCTGAACCAGCTCTATGACGGTCTGGTCAGGCTGGACAAGAACCTGAGCCCGATCGGCGCCCTGGCCGATTATTGGATGATCTCGGACGACGGCAGAACCTACACTTTTCTTCTAAGAAAAGGGGTGAAGTTCCATCACGGCCGGGAACTCGAGGCCGAAGACGTCAAGTTCTCATTAGAGAGGTTGGTCCATAAGGAGACAAAAGGCGCTTATTACCAATTCCTGACCAGCAAGGTGGTTGGCGCCCAGGAATACCGGGAAGGCAAGGTTGCGGAGGTGATCGGGTTCAAGGTCCGTGACAAATACACCTTCGAGATCCTTTGGAAGAATCCCTATGTCTCCGCCCTCTATCTCCTGAGCATGGATTTCTGCAAGATCCTTCCCCGCGACCTCGTCCAAAGCCAGGGCCGCGGCTTCTTCCAGAAGCCCTCCGGCACAGGCCCGTTCAAGTTCGCCTACTGGCTGCGCAGCCCGAGGCTGGATATCGTCGGCGTGCGGCTGGAACGAAATAACGATTATTTCAGCAAGAAACCCTACCTCAAGGCCATCGAATTCAGCTCCGCCTACACGCCGGAGGAATTCCTTGAAGAGAAGGTCGACATCATCCCTTATACTTCCGAAGTCCTGGCAGGACGGGACATCCAGGTCCTGGAGGGGGAGACTTTTGCCACGGCCTTTTTGATGATGAGCTGTCATATTGCCCCTTTGAACAGTCCCGCCGTCCGCAGGGCCGTCTCCCTGGCCATCGATAAAAAAGAAATCGCCAAGGCTGCTTTCCGGATGGATACGAACCCTCAAGTGACCGACAATTTCATCCCGCCTCGGCTGCCGGGGTTCTATCCCGTTGAAGCCAAAGAGGGATCTAACTTGGAGGAAGCGAAGAAGATCCTGCTCCAGGAGGGCTTTTCCGAAGAAGGCTCTTTTCCCCGGCTCACCCTTTTTCTCAATGATCAACGGAAGGACGGTGACCCGAGGATCTACGAGGTCCTCAAAGAGCAGCTGTCCGGCCTGGGGATCGGCCTCCGGCTGAGAACATACCGCGATTGGGACGAGATCAAGTCCTGTAAGGACCCCCACCTGACGCTCTTCCATTGGAGCCTTGACTTTCCGGACCCCGAGAACATCGTCCTGCCGCTCTTTTTTTCGGGCTCGGTCCTCAATCAGAAGCTTCTTCAATATTCCAACCCCCGGCTGGACGAGCTGACCAAGGCGGCCGAGGTCGAGCAGAGCCGGACTGGCCGAATCGCCCTCTTCCATAAGATCGAGGACCTCCTCCATGCCGACATGCCGGCCATCCCGCTGTTCTCCAGACAGCACCGTCTGGCCCTCCAGCCTTATGTGCGGGGTGTCAAGCCCCCTCCACTCGGGTTTTTCTACCTCGACGCCAACGAGATCTGGCTCGATAAATGAGAATTTTAAGGCCGCGTCTCAAGATCTCTCTCTACACCAGATTCATGGTCGCCATCACCTTCATTCTGATCTTTCTCGTCGGCTCCATCCTTTTCGTCATCGAGCGGAGAGAAGTGCGGACCATCTTTGAGGAATCGAAGAGCCGCGGTGTCCTGAAGGCCGAGTACATAGCCAGTCTGAACCTAGAAAGCCTCACCTTTTGGGATGCGGTCGGGATCAAGAACAACATCGAGCGGGAGATCGACGACAGCTTGATTTATGTGGTTATTTACAATAAGTTCCGGAGCCCCTATGTCTTCAGCGATCGCATCCGGGATAACGAAGACATCAAGTGGCCCAGCCGGCTGCCGGAAAAGGTCACGCCGGAGATGTCGGCCGCCGGCCGGCGGGACTTCCAGCTGGAAGGAAAAACGGTGCCGATCATCGAGATCGAAGTGCCCGTCTTCGCGGAAGGGTCGCCGGACTACTGGGGCTCGGTCAAGGTCGGGCTCTCGCTCGAGGAAAACCGGAGAGAGATCCGCCAGACGCGGCTGATGCTCATCCTCATCGGCTGCGGCGGTTTTCTCCTCGGTTTGGTGGGCGCGGGCGCGCTGGCCAAGCGGATCACCGGCCCGCTGCAAAAGCTTGTCGACGGGACGGTGCGCATCTCCAAGGGAGATTTCACCCAGACCATTTCCGTTGGCTCCCGGGACGAGATCGGCGACCTGGCCCGGAGCTTCAACGAGATGACCAGGGATCTATTAGAGACGCGCCGCCGGGTGGAGGACGCCAACCGGAGGCTCATCCAGGCCGAGAAGCTGGCTTCCATCGGACGTATTTCCGCCTCCATCGCCCACGAGATCCGCAACCCGCTGACCTCGGTCAAGCTCAACATCCAGAAACTCATGCAGAACGAGCACCTGGACGAGGAGGAAAAGGAGCACCTCAGCATCTCTCAGGAGGGCATCGGCCAGATCGAGAAATTCATCAAGGAACTGCTCAATTTTACCCGCGTCTCCGACCTCAACCAGGAGCGTTTCTCGGTCGTCCAGATCATGGAGGAGTCCCTGAAGATGATGCGGAACTCCTTCCTGGAAAAAAAGATCGTCTTGGAGAAGCGCTTTGCAGCGGACCTCCCCGCGGTCGTAGTCGACGGGGACAAAATGAGGCAGGTCTTCCTGAACATCCTCCGGAACGCCGTCGAGGCGGTGGAGGAAGGCGGAAAGATCGGGCTGTCGCTTTCCCGCATCAAGGAGAACGGAGTCCCCAGAATCAGAGTCCGGATCGCCGATGACGGCTGCGGGATTCCGGAAAAGGACTGGGAAAATATCTTCGAGCCGTTCTACACGACCAAGCCGTCGGGGTTCGGGCTGGGATTGTCCAACGCCCGGAAGATCGTAGAGCAGCACCGGGGCTCGCTCAGAGTCACCAAGACAAAAGGGAAGGGGACGACCTTCGAGGTCCGCATCCCTTGCGAGGTGGAAACATGAGATCAGTACTGATTATCGACGATGACCCGCTGATCCGCAAGACGCTGTCCGGCCATCTTTCCAAACAAGGTTTCGACGTCCAGTTAGCGGAGGAAGGGGAGGAGGGGGTCCGGAAATTCCGGGAGTTCGGCCCGGACGTCGTCATCCTGGACGTCCGCCTTCCCGATCTCGACGGGATCGAGGTCCTTAGGCAAATCAAGGACTTGAACAAGAAGTCTTACGTCCTGATGATGACGGCCTATGACGATATGAAGACGACCGTCGAGGCCATCAAGCTAGGCGCATTCGAGTACCTCGTCAAGCCCCTCAACTACATCGACCTCGACCTGACCGTGGCCAAGGCGTTCCAGGTCCGGGCGCTGGAACAGAAGGTCAGCTATCTCGTCGAGGAGAGACAGAAGGAATACACCATCGACAACATCATCGGCCGCTCGCCGCAGATGAGGGACGTGTTCAAACTCATCGGGTCGGTGGCCAACACGCGGACGAACGTCCTGATCCAGGGCGAGAGCGGGACGGGCAAAGAGTTGGTTGCCAAAGCGATCCACTACAACAGCCCCTATCGCGACGAGCCCTTCATCGTCATCAACTGCTCGGCCATCTCCGATACCCTGCTCGAGAGCGAGCTCTTCGGCCACGCCAAGGGTGCCTTCACCGACGCCGTCGCCGAGACCAAGGGCAAGTTCGAGATTGCCGGTAAGGGCACCCTTTTCCTCGACGAGATCGGGGACGTGTCGGCCAACCTCCAGTCGAAGCTGCTGCGCGTCATCGAGACCCGGGATTTCATGAAGGTGGGCGGCGAAAAGATCATGAAAACCGAGGCCCGGATCATCGCCGCCACCAACCACGACTTCAAGGCACTCATCGATAAGGGCCAGTTCCGGGAGGACCTCTATTACCGTCTGAAAGTGGTGGAAATCTTCCTGCCGTCTCTGCGCGAGCGCAAGGAAGACATCCCCGAGCTGGTCGCTTATCTGATGGAGAAGATCAACCGTGAGCTGCGCCGGAACGTGAGGAAAATCCCCCCTGAGGTGATGGCCGTACTCCAGGACCTGCCGTGGCGCGGCAACGTCCGGGAGCTCGAGAATGCGCTCACCCGGGCGGTCATTCTGGCCAAGGGCGATGTCATACTCAAGGAGAACCTTCCTCTGGAGTCAGCGGAGAAAAAGCTCTTCCCCAGCGACCTGGTTCCGTTGCGGGAGGTGGAGCGCAACTACATCCAGCACATCCTCGATGCCGCCCAGGGAAGCAAAACCCGGGCCAGCCAAATCCTCCAGATCAGCCGTCCCACCCTGGACAAGAAAATAAAGGAGTACCGGCTCCGGCTGACCCTGCGCAGCTTGTAAACGACCCTCCCTGTAAACGAACTTAACGGGCTGTAAACATTTTTGAGAAACGTCCAGGGGAGAGGCGTATTCCCTTGGTGTTTCCAGGGGGAAGGCGGTGTTGATTTGGCACAAAACCTGCTTTCTTGAGGAGCGAAAGAGGTCAAAGAGGTCACAGGCATGGCAGAGAAGAAGATAGTGGTTGTTGATGATGACGATTCTATCCGCAAGACGTTTTACCTTTTGCTCAAAAAACAATACCGGGTTTTTCTGGCTAGAGATTCGGAAGAGGCGCTGCGTGAATTCAAAAGCCTGAAGTTCGACCTGATCATCGTCGACCTCAAGCTTCCTCGTCTCAGCGGGTTAGATCTGATCGCCCGTTTTCGCGACTTGGGCTATCGGGGTGAGGCGATCTTGATATCCGCCCATCCCGACTGCATCTCCATTGATGAGCTCAGCCGCCATGCCATCGGCCATTTTTTTGCCAAGCCGCTGGACCTGAATGTCCTGAGTCGGTCGATCGAATATCTCCTGCAGCTGAAAGAGGCCATAGCCTAGGCTCCTTCCCTATTGACACATCGTTTATAATGGTGTTGCTTTCTGCCCCAAAGAGAATGCGCGGTTGGGTTTGTCGCTTCTGGTTAATCTTATATCTCGGCTGCATCTCCCTGCACAGCGAAACCCTCCATGTCCCAAGCCAGTTCGTCTCCATCGAGAGCGCGGTTGCCGCCGCGGCCGCCGGGGACGTCGTCGAGGTGGACGATGGGTACTATTTTGAGGGCAACATCGTCCTTGACAAGGCCATCACCCTCAGGGCGAAAAACGCCTTCCAGGCTGTTATCCATGGAGAAACCGCAGGCCGCCTCAACGATGCCATTTTCATCGTCCGGGCGCCGGTTTTAATCGAGGGACTCATACTCAAGAACGGCATTTGCGGAATCGTGCAGCGGGGAAGTCCCGATGTGGCCTGGTCGGCCAGGAACTTGTGCGTCCTCAACATGAAGGCAGAGGCCATCTCGATCAACGCGGCCGCGGGGAATGTCGGCCGGGGGACTTTGAGCGGGATCATCATCGAGAACTGCGGAACGGGATTCGCGACCAATGACGCCAACTCGATGACCGTCTCGAATTGCCTCGTGGCCAATTGCCCGGTCGCGTTCGCCGGCTATGACCACATTTCTTTCCAGGTGGAGAAGGTCACGATCTGGGACTGCCGGCTGCTATTTGGGGAAAGTGAAGAGCCCTTGCCTGATCCCAAGACCAGCGCCATTACCCGAGTCGGACAGATCGAGGTGTTCTGTTCTGCGCCGGCGGGTGCTGACAGGGAGGGGTTGTTGTCGAAAGATCTCTCCACTCGGCTATGGGCGACGGGGAACGGGGATTCATTGGGACCGATCGGCCAGGGACTCGTCCTGGCCATCGCCGGGGATGTCCACAACAGGTTCCTGGCTTTTTCCCGGTCCATCCAGTTCTATCAGGCGGCGCTCAGCATCGGGCAGAATGCCGGTTCCGACGAAGTCATCTGGAGGGCGTATACAGGACTCGCCCTGGCCTATGAGCGGCTGGGCGACAACCGAGCCGCCTTGGAGCACTACAGGAAGGCCGTCCTCCTCATGGAAAGCCTCCGGGGGAAGCTGCCGATGCGGTATTTCAATCCCGGATTCTTCAGGGACAAGAGCCAGGTCTACGTTTCGTTGATTCGGCAACTGGCCGAGATGTACAAGAAAGAGCTGCTTCCCGCCTTTCTCGAAGAGGCGTTTGCCGTTGCCGAGAAGTCGAGAGCCAGGGGATTCCTGGACAGCCTGGAGGAGGCGGGACTGGATTTTGCATCGACCATCAGCTCGGACGTCGTGGCCGAAGGGAAGCGCCTATCTGCAGAAGTCTCCCACTACCAGGTGGAACTCCAGACTCAAGACTTGTCCCGATCCCAGAGAGCCGATCTCTTGATCGAGCTCGAAAGGATCGAGAATGCCTATCGAGACCTTCTGATCCGGATGAGACGGGATGCGCCCGCTTATGCCGGCCTCCACTACCCCGGCCCCATTGGTTTCCAGGAGGCGCGGGCCAAGCTCCTCGCGGAGGGCACCGCCCTGGTGGAATTCGCCTTGGGAGAGGAACGCTCGTTCGTTTTCTGGGCGACCAAGGATTCTCTCTCTCTTTCCCCGGTTCCGCCGGCCGATCAAGTCCATTCTTTGGTCAAAAACTACCTCAAGTTCCTGACCCTCAAGGACCCGCCGGAGTTTCTCGCCGGGGAAGGAAGCTGCCGGATGTTCGATATTCTTCTCGGGCCTTTTCGTGACCGGCTGGGAAAGGATATCAAGAAAGTCATCATCATCCCCGATGGTTACCTCAATTACCTGCCCTTCGAATCGCTCATGATCAGGGGGGTAGACGGCCGGGAATCCCGTTTCCTGATCGAGGACTGCGAAGTCTCCTATGCCCCCTCGGCCTCCGCGCTTGTCCGCTTGATGGAGAGGGACAGATACCGGACGCCCCGGAAGGGCCTTCTGACGATCTTAGCTCCCAAGGCTCCAATTTCGAAAAACTATCTTTTCGGGTATCCCATCGAGTTCTTTGAGCTCAAACAGGCGCGACGGGAGGTCTCCGTCATAAGTGGCCTGTTCGAGGGCTCTCAACGGACGATCCTGGATGGGAAGCTGGCGACGGAGGAGGTCCTCAAACGATGGCCCGTGGGAGATTTCCGGTTCATCCATTTTGCCGCACACGGGATTTTCAACGATCAAAACTGGCGCTGGTCCGGGCTGCTCCTCTGGCGGGGGAAAGATTCGGTCGAGGACGGCGTTCTCCAACTTCGAGACATCTTTCTCCTCAATCTCCACTCCGACCTGGTCGTTCTCTCCGCCTGCCAAACAGGAAAAGGCGAGCTCGAAACGGGCGAGGGGATCATCGGCCTGACAGCAGGCTTTCTGTTTGCTGGGAGCCGGGCCGTCTTGGTTAGCCTCTGGAATATCGCCGACCGGTCTACGCCGGCGTTCATGGAAGTATTCTACAGGCATCTAATGGCAGGGGAGCCTGTGTCCAGGGCCCTGCAGAACGCGAAGCTGAAGATGATTCGTTCGTCCTATAAACACCCGTATTATTGGGCCGCTTTTAGCTTAATCGGGGATTCCCAGCCTTATTCGATCTCGAAATAGCGGGACGCCGAGGCGAGCTCTCTGCCCTCGTCGTCCTGGGCGATGATTGTCCAGAGATAGGGCTCTTGTCTCTGGAGCCTCTGTCGCACTTCTTCCGGCAGCTGCAGCTCGGTCCCGACGAGCCCTGTCTCGTAAATGGTGTCGAGTGCCGCATCGATGATGACAAAATGATAGCTGTCGGAGTCCTTGACTTCAGACCAGGAAAAAACCCTGGGTGTTTCTTTGAGCTTCCCTCCCGGACTGTGAAGCTTGAGCTCTGTCAGCCTCGCGCCCCGGACGGCCTGCCGCGAGACCGGTATTTTGACCAGGAACATGGTGCCGAGCACGACCAGGACAAGAGCGGCGGCCAGCGCTACCGCGACGCGGATCGGCCTGGATACGGCGGCCCCGAGCCTGCGGGAGTAGGCGCGGACTTGTTCGTTCGCCAGGCTCCGCAGTTCTCTCTCTTCATCTCGAGAAAGCGAGGCCTCTGGGATGGCCGTCTCCCTGACTTCGAGATCGGCCTGGAGCTCGGTCAGCGCTTCGAAGGTGCGGCTGCATCTTCTGCACAGAGTGACGTGGCGAAGGAATTCCTTCTCTTCCTCGCCCTGGAGTTCCCCCATGAAGGCGCGGACAAAGACCCCTTTTTTCGGACAGGGTTGAAATTGAGATGCGTTCATTTTGTCCCCTTTTCCCCTTTTGAAGATTCTCGATATATGCTTCATTTGTTTGAAGTCTCGTTCCTCGCGCCCCCAGGCCTGAGCTTCTTCCTGATCTCGGCCAGCCCGCGGTACAAAAGGTGGCGGACCTGGTTTTCCCGCCACTGGAGACGGGAGGCGATCCGGGGGATGTCCAATCCCTCCAGGTAGAGCCGGAGCACCTCCCGTCTTCTTTCCGGAAGTGAGTCGATGGCCTGGCCCAGAACCAGCTTGGACTCCCGGCCTTCGATATCCGAATCCAAAGACAGGAACTCGGGTGGGTTCGCCCCGGCTTTCTCGCTGCACTGCACAAGGTTCTCCAGTGAGAGATGTGCCAATCTTTCCCCCACCAGGTCAAGGGCGGTCGTATACACCACCCTCCATAGATAAGACCTCAGATTGTCGATTTTTTTCCCAGCGGCTGCTTTTTTCCAGAGCTTGAGCTTGACTTCGATGTCGATGTCCTCTTTTTCTTCACGGGACATCTCTGGGAAATGAGCCAGCAGGATGATCCGGATGGAGACGGAGACCTCCTCCAGAAAAGCCCGCGTTTGGAGAAGCGTTTCCAAGTCCATCGGTAATACGAAAACCTTTTGCCGACAATATAAGTGATATTCCCCGACATTTCAAACCGGACGCGAGAAAGTTGACCCCGGCGCGGGAATGATTCGGCCTGTTTGGGGTCTACGAAGTGGGAGCCGGGTGGCCGCGGGCTTCTCTCCAGTCATTTCATCCCCCAATAAAGCAAAAAAGGGGGGCGCTTTCGTAGGGATTCTCCTGAGCCTTACTTGGCATAGAACTTGCTGCTTAAGCAGCGAAGGATATGCCGAAGGAGGCCTGAGCCGTGTCGAAAGTCATGTTTTTGCTGGCTCTCCTGATGTTCTTCTTCTTTTTCTTGGCTTGAAAATGAAGGGACGGCCATGAGAACGGACCCCGCTTTCTCCCTAGAGCAGAGCAACCTTCACCTTTTCTTCTCTCATATATAAACTTCAGCAGGGACTCCCTCTTCCTCACAAGCGCCTCAAACCTGCTGAAGTCCGTCCCACCGGCCGCACAGCGAAAGTAAAATTTTTTATTGCCCCGTAAATTTCCTTTACAGGCAAGTCGAGGCTGTTGGGGTAGCATCCGGAAAGTATAAACAGTCATGGACTGTGACGGACAACGTAACGGCCGGAAGGGGGACGCGCCTGACAGGAGCCATCTCAACACCAAAAAAGAGGTGCCTGCGTCCTGCCTCTATTGCTGGATAAATCGCCTCAGGTCTGCTATGATATCGCCTCATGAACAAGAACAGGTCTTTCCATTATAGGATTTTGGGCCTGTTGCTTTTTTTGTTCTTCCTCAACACAGTTTCCCATGACTTTTTATGCCACCAGGAGCTGCACACCGTCTGTGGTCCATTGCACTCAATCTTTAAATCCCCTGAATCCTCCGGTGCAGAAAACATCCTTCTCCTTCCCTCCTCTTTGCCTCTGTCCGTCTGGAATCATGGCCCTATTTTCCGTCCTGATTTCATCAAGAATATTTTTCACCCGCCTGATTGATTTTTCGTCTATCCACCATCCGTCCTTTTGAGTTCTTTCCCGGATAGGAGGTTCAGAATGAGAGACCTTACGATTTTAGCGATTTTGTCCTTGATATTGCTGCAGGCGCCAGGAAGCTTTGCCGGTGCCACCGACCAACTGACCCTTGAGCAAGCCATTGACCTCGCTCTCAAGCAAAACCCGGACATCCTGGCCGCCCAGAAAGAAATTCTTGTTTCCCAAGGCCGGCGGCTGCAGATGCAGGCCTTTCCTGAGCCCCAAGTTGTTTTGAGAGATGAAGGGATCCCCTTCAGCTCTAGTGATAAGATAAAGGCTGAAAAAGAAATCAGCTTTGGGGTCGAGCAGCCTTTCGAATTCCCGGGGAAAGTATCGCTACGGGGGAAGATCGGCCAATTCGGGGAGAAAATTGCTGCCCATGAGCTCGCTCGGGTCCATCTCCTCATCACGGCCAGAGTCAAGGAGGCTTACTACAAAGCTGTCCTTAGCCAAAAGGCTATCTCGGCTTTGGATGAGACAGCCAAGCTCCTCGACGAATTCATCGCCAGCGCCACGTCCAGATATCAGTCCGGCGGCGGCCTTTACCTCGATATCCTTCGCGCCCGGGTCGAAAAAACGATGCTCCAGAACGAGCTCATCGAGACCAGAAAAGATTTATTGTTGGGAAAGGCCCATTTGAACCTCCTCCTAGGGAGAAAAGGGGATGAGCCCCTGGAACTTCGGACAGGATTATCTTACGCTCCTCTGGCCAAGGACCTTCCTGCTATCCAGGAAGAAGCCCTCAAGACGAGGCCCTCCGTCCAGATTGCCTCGCTCAAACTAGAACAAGCTCAGGCAGGCCTGAAGCTGGCCCAGAAGGGCAAGCTCCCTGATTTCTCGGTCGGGCTTTACACCCCGAGCCTGAGAACAGGGTCCTGGGGTTTTTCCCTCGCTATCTCTGTTCCTCTCTACTGGTGGAAAAAGCAAAAGGGAGAAATTCTCGAGTTCGAAGCCAAAAAAGAAATCGAGGCCATCTCCGCTCGAGCCGTGGAGCGGCGCATCATGACCCGAATTGGAGAGGCCTATGCCGCCGTGAAATCTTCGGAGGAGCAGGTCAAAGTCTTCGAGACAATACTCCTGGCCGAGGTCGAAGACCAGGTCAAAATGAGCATCACGCAATATCTGTATGGAAAGACCGATGCTTTAAACATCCTGGACATCACCCGGACTTACCTCACGACGAAACTCGAGCACTTGAAATCTCTTTATCTTTACCTTGTCTCCCTGTCTGACCTTGAACAGGCGGGTGAGGAATATGAATGAGGAGTACA
>Ga0315277_10003219_pt1 | contig 22216 bp, 19 predicted proteins | sample YL17G05_15_MG_FD_203695 | JGI IMG/M metagenome (GOLD analysis project Ga0315277, IMG submission 203695) | Sediment microbial communities from Yellowstone Lake, YNP, Wyoming, USA - YL17G05_15 | ecosystem: Environmental > Aquatic > Freshwater > Lake > Sediment | place: USA: Wyoming | collected...
CCTTGATTAGTCTTGAATGGAGACCTCTTCTCCTTGTCGAAAAACCCTGCATCATGCCCTGGGCTGTCGCAGTTCATGAGACCCACACCGTCTTACATGAAATGTTCCAAATGCGGCTCAGACGTTGAAATATGGAGTGACGAAGAACAGGCACAATGCCAAACATGTGGAACCATGGTTTCAAAAGGCAAGATTCAATCCTGCTTAGACTGGTGCGAATACGCAGACAAGTGTCGAGACCTAATTGAAGCAAAGAAAAAAAGCGAATGCGACAAGGAAACCTGACTGCTCAACATAGCTAGGTTCACACTGCTACTCTTTTTGCATGAAAATGTCAATAATTACGTGTAAATAACTATGCTTTTCAATGTTTGTTTGTTTCGGTCAAGTTTAATAGCTTACAAAAGACTTGTCAAAAGCCTTTTTTCATGTTCAAACAGCTCGAACATAGTTTCATAAGCATTAAGAACGTGGACGCTCAACATCACTGTGCACCGTACGGTTGGAACATGAATAAACGTTAATGTTAGCGGGAATTCTCAAAGTCAAAAGGAGAATGGAAAAATTTGCCAAAAATGGGTAACCCATTTGAAAAGGTTATGAGTAGAATCAAGAAGACAGAGAAAACTGAGCCTCAGACTGAAACGCAGACAACTCCTGTACAAGCTGCGCAAACTGCCTGCGGCGGTACAATATATCTGAAAGCTCTGCCTCTTCGAGATCTAGAAGATGTGGACGCGATCAAGCGTGAGGTTAAAGAGGGAAACATTCTCATTCTGAAAGTTAGCCCCCTGGCTAAAAAAAGCGTGGACGATGTTAAGAGGGCTGTAAGCGAGTTGCTTGAGTTCACTCGAGGCGTGGGAGGCGATATTGCTCGTCTAGGTGAAGAACGAGTGGTTATTACCCCTTCGTCGATTAGGATTTGGAGAGAAAAAACTCCTTCAGGCACAGGAGCCTTGCCTACCGCAGCCTAATTGTTTCTAAAAGACTTGGAACGACAACTTCTGTTTTGTATGCTCTTTCAAAGAACCCAGCTAGGCTCATGCATTTGGCTCGTTCGCCGTGGCAGACAATTATTCTTTCAAGCTTAGGAGCCACTCGCCGAATGAAATTCACAATTTGCCTTCTGTCAGAGTGCCCAGAAAAACCATCTATTGATTCAACGCGGAGCCTCACTTTCAATATCTCGATTTTTCCGTCGCTGTTCACAATTGGCGTTTCAGCCAAGCCCCTCTGTATACGGCGTCCAAGCGTGCCCTCGATTTGGTAGCTCACAAATATTATCGAGTTTCTCTCGTCTGATGCAAAGTGTTTGAAGTATTCTATAACTGGTCCGCCTTCAAGCATACCTGATGTGGCTATAACTAAACAGGGAGGACCGTCGATGATTTCCTGTCTGGCGCTAGGATGCTCAACAATCGTGAAATAGTCTGACTGGAAGGGGTTTATACCCTCATGCAAGATGCTGTTGCGAACATCACGCTCCAAATACTCAGGATAGGCTGTAGTGATAGCCGTAGCCTCAGAAATCATGCCTTCTAGAAAGATAGGTGCCTCTTTAATGGCGCCACGTTTCATGTAACCATCCAGAATTAACATTATTTCTTGCGCTCTTCCCACAGCGGGAACAGGAATCAAAACTTTGCCGCCTTTCTCAAAAGTCTGATTCACAATTGCCGCCAGCTTTTCTTCAGCCTCAATTCTGGAGGGCATAATGTCGTTTGGAGCGCCGTACGTGCTTTCAGTGATTATTGTTTCAACTCTTGGAAACTGTGTGGCAGCGGGCTCAAGAAGCATTGTCTTAGAAAACTTATAGTCACCAGTATAGACCATGTTGTGTAAGCCTTCACCTATGTGCAAATGCACAATGGAAGAGCCTAAAATGTGCCCTGCGTTGTGTAAAGTCAAGCGAATATCTGGTGCAATGTCGGTGACTACGCCGAACCGCAAAGGAATTGTATGCAGCACGGTTTCGCGTACATCCTTTTGGTCGTAGGGTGCCATTCCGCCCTGTTTACTCATGACATCCAAATAGTCAAGCTGGAGTAGAGTCATTAGGCTTGAGGTAGGTGCAGAGGAATAGACGGGACCATCGTACCCGTACTTGAACAGAAACGGCAAAATTGCGCAGTGGTCTAAGTGCGCATGGCTGATAATGACAGCGTCCAGTGAGTCAACACTGAACTGTGGAGCATCTAACCGTGGAAAGGCATCTAACGCGTTTGCAGCGCCTGGGTTAAAGCCGCAGTCGAGCAAAACATTGCTTTCTCTAGTTTGTACAAGAATGGCTGATCTGCCAACTTCTTGAAAGCCGCCTAAACAAGTTATTCGAATGTCGCCTACTCCGTAGAGTGTGGGTCTGAAGATTCTTTCGCCCACGGAGCGTAGGATTCGGTTGCGGTCTTTGCTTTCAGAGTGCAGGAAATGGCGCATGTGAGCCATGATTTTCGAAGGAATCGGGGGGCTTCTAAGCACCCGTGGTCTCCATTTGGTTTGTTTTATGACTTCGTGAAGCACTGAGCCTTCTTTGCCGATGACTAAGCCGGGTTTTTTGGCTTCAACTATAACCTCGCCTAAGCTTGGGTCAAAGTTGATACCAGTAATCTCAGCTTCCGCGGGAATGATTGTTTGTATCAGTTTTTCAGTTTCTTTTTCAGATAGTCTTACGGAGGGGTCTGAGCGTATGACTATGCGTTTTCGTATGAGGCTGACGATTTCGGCTACAACTTGGCTTTGCTCGATGAGTATTTCTGGCTTTTTTGTGTAAACTGCAAGTGTGGGTCCTTCAAACTCGATTCGGGTCACTTCAGCATCTTTGGGAACATGCTCAAGGATAGTTTGACTAACCTCGATTTTGTTGTTTCTTTCAGACGTCACGCTTGTTCTGTGTCTCCATCACGCGGCAGAAGCAGCAAGCACACTCTTCTTTTCCTTATCATTGAGCTCTCGGTAACCCTTCTTGTCTATAACTGATACGTCGAAGCTGTCTCCGCTCGCCGAGTCTCGTTTCATCGCTGCATCCACAGCACGCACAACAATGGGCAACGTGTCCTTCATCGAAGCATCTTGCTTGTACTTGTCTTCGAGAACACCGTAAGCCACAGGTGAACCAGAGCCTGTAGCCACACATTTTTCTTCAGTTATGCTGCCGAACGGGTCAATCGCAAAAATGTGGGGTCCCGTGGTGTCTACTCCGCCTATCAGAACCTGCGCCAGCAAAGGAGCGTAGCGAGATGAAAAGAGCAGGTTGGATATAAGTCGAGCAGCCGAACTAATTGGCATTGGTCGCCCCATATTAAGCCTATAGAGTTGAGCGTTCACTGTGAGGATTTCAACGGCTTTTTGAGCATCAGCTACGCCTCCAGAAATGGTCATGCCCATGTGGTCGTCTATTTTGTACACTTTCTTTCCTTTGTGATGCGCCACAAAGAATCCCATGGTCACTCGTGTGTCTGAGGCTAGGATGACTCCGTCTCGGCAGATGACGCCGACTGTAGTTGTTCCTTTTGAGATTAGTTCATTTGGTATTTCAGGCATATTTTTTCATTTCTCCCGAAAATTGAATGCTTAGCTAAAAACTTCGGGAAAGCTAAACTGCCTTCTATTTCAATGGCGACCCATTAATTAGCGTTACGGTTAATGACACTGTATCCCATTGATGTCGTGTAAGCACGGATGATGCATGTAATAAACGGCAGGTCTCAGAGGAGATATGTTTCAAATTCCTGAAACCGACTGATTTAAATCCCTTTTATGTTAAACTAGTTGAGGTTGTAACATAGCGAAAGTTGTAGTGGTAGTAGCCTTTGAGTTTGAACCTTCATCGCATGCAATTGCCCCGAGAAGTCATTGTTGGAAATAACACACTCGAATTCATAGATGCCGTCTGCAGGCGATTGGGCTTCTCACAATCTGCCCTACTTGTCATGGGCAAGAAAACCTTGGACATCGCTGGCAAAACAGTTATGGATTTACTCACAGACGACGGCATGAACGTGAACCACATTGTCGCAAATTCATGCAATATCGAAGACATAGTGCTAATTGAAAAGCAAATAGACGAGTTAAAACCCGAAGTAGTTTTAGGCATCGGCGGCGGCACAAAAATCGATGTAGCGAAAATGAGTGCAGCCCACAAGGAAGTTCCGTTCATAAGTGTCCCAACCACAGCTGCGCATGATGGTATAGCCAGTCCTCTTGTTTCGCTTAAGGGATTAGAGAAGCCTTACTCTCTTATGGCGCAGTCGCCCATGGCTATCATTGCTGACACGAACATTATAATCAAGTCTCCATACCGTTTCACAGCCAGCGGATGTGCAGACGTAATCTCCAAACTCACAGCCGTCCGCGATTGGAAACTCGCGTATGAAGTCAAAGGCGAATACTTTGGGGAATACGCTGGCAGTTTAGCCATGATGAGCGCTAGATTAGTAGTTAAGAACTCAAGCTTAATCAAACCAAACGAGGAAGAAGGCTTACGAGTTCTGCTTGAGGCTCTGATTAGCTGCGGAGTTTCAATGAGCATCGCAGGAAGCAGCCGCCCATGCAGCGGCTCGGAACATCTTTTCAGCCACGCGTTGGACCAGATTGTAAGCAAGCCAGCTTTGCACGGAGAACAATGCGGCGTAGGCGCTATAATGATGGCACGATTACACAACATTGACTGGCGAAGAATCAAAGGAACACTAAAGAAAGTCGGTGCACCCACAACAGCCGAAGAGCTGGGAGTAACACCAGAAGATGTTATAGAAGCTCTAGTTCGTGCAGGCGAAATCCGACCAGACAGATACACTATTCTTCAGGAAAGAGAGCTCAACAAGGATTCAGCGGAAAAACTTGCAAAAACCACAGGAGTCATATAAAAACAGACTTGCCGCCCAGGGCTATGCTCTCAAAACTGTGTTTGGAATTAGCTTTTTGGCAATTTGGAAGAAATCATTAACCTCTTCATTCAAGAAAGCGGTTAGTTTCTCAAAACTAGGATTAATTGTCTCGATGTTGGCTCGAAAGTTTTGGAGAGCATATTTCTTGCAGTTCTTTATTTTGTGGCATATCGCTTCTATGTCAACTGTTTTATGAATTGTCGGAACTAGCGTTGTCCTGAATTCATAGTCAACTTTACCTTCAAGCAATATCTGAACGGATTCCTCAATTCTGGGCAGCAAGATAGCCATCGTGCCCATGCTTACACCTGTGGCTCTTGCATACTTCTCTTCAGTGAACGGAGCCTTCACATCCATCGCAACATAATTTATCAAACCATCGCTGACTAAGCTTCTAATCAATGACGAGTTAGTTCCGTTTGTGTCCAGCTTAATCAGATAGCCTAATTTCTTAATCTCTTTACAAAGCACAGGCAAATCCTCATGCAGTGTGGGTTCGCCTCCTGTGATGACCACGCCATCAATCCAACGGGTGTTTTTCTGAAGGTATCTCATGATTCTTTCAAATGTAACTGCTGGAAGCTGGTCAGGGTGTAGCACGAGTTTGGTGTTGTAGCAAAAGGGACAGCGAAGGTTACAGTTGGGCAGAAACATGACTGATGAGTTTTTGCCGCCCCAGTCCACGAGACTGATGCCAATGAAACCTTTGACATCCATGCTGAAAGCCAGCCTCCTAAGTTAAAACGCTGCAAAAAAACCTTGTATGCAATCTTTTGCTGACCGAATCAGCGTATGCTTAATCTTGGGCGCATTCTCAGCGAAGCTCTCAAGTCGGGCAATCCTGAAGTACAGTGGCGGGTGTGGATTCCATGTTATCCACTCTTGAACTTTCATGGCTGGGCTTCGTTCAAATTGCAGTCTGCGGAACCCGATTTTTCTCAGTGCTTCAGCTAAGACTCGTGGATTTTGGATTTTTATGGCGGATTCGAGGTCGGCTCTGGCTTCGAAAAATTTCGCTACGAAATAAATCAAACCCAATATGCCAAAAACGTACAGTAAGCCAAAAATAGAGCTGAAAAAATATGAAAAATAATTGAGCAGAACAAATATTCGAAACAAGTATTCAGAGGTTACCAGTCCCAGAAGCACGACTGGGTCTCTGGATTTGAGATGACTTAATTCATGCCCTAGGACAGTTAGAATCTCGTTTTCTTCAAGCTGCACAAGCAAGCCTGTTGTTATTAGAACGATGCCTCGACTTGGGCTTGGACCAGAAGCAGCAGCGTTTGCCACCATAGTGTTTGAGATTCCCACCTTAGGCATAGGCAAACCGAACATTTGAGTGGCTTTCTTGACAAGCTGATACACGTTTATCCTCTTGGTTCCCATGTTTTCAGGCTGACACGCCAAACCATACTTGGACATAACTTCTCCCGCTGTTTCACACTCAATTGGTTTGCCCACAGCTAAAGTCTGATCATAAATATCCTTCTTAATCTCGAGTAGTTTTTCTCGAGGGAACCTCTCTCGAAACTGCGCCAGCTCCTGTGGAGGCAGATGATATTGCAGAATGTGCACCGTAGGGTTCTGCTCAGTGACTGCCCACTGCGCCATGGCTCCGATGAGTCGGTCGCCAAAAACTACGAGGAGAATTTGCCCCACTACGAGCACAAGAGCAGCGATGTAAACTTCGAGAAAAATGAATAAGACAAGGCTTATTGCAATCATGAGCACAAAGAGGAAAAGAATGTTTCCGAACAGTATGCGCTCGATAATTCTCGCTCGCCTCAGAGGAGATTTCTCTGGAACCACAGGTTTGCCCTCAACAAAGGCGAAATACAGAGTTGAGCGTCTGACAGCATCTTCGAAATACTGAATTGCAATGATTAAATCTTCTTTTATGCGTTCAAGAACTGTTTTTGGCACGTTTGCGTTGTTTGGCTGCATCATCGCCTGAACGGTTTTTCCCGTCTTAACTGAAACGTCGATTTGCCATTTTCCTTCAGGGTCAAGAGCAGTAAAACCGAGAACATTGGTTCCTTCTTCAACGGCTTGGCTGATGTTTGTGAAGTTCTTAGCTTTAGCCATAGGATTGATGTAGTTTTCAAAAATGTACTTTGCTAACTCATCGTAATGTGCAGGTGTGACTTCAGTCTCGATGCTAAACGAGAACGCTTGCTCGCTCATGCTTGTTCTTTGACCTCGAATAACTTAGTACATTTATTGTGTAGCTTAAAAATGTGAATGCTGTTTCGTGGAGGGCATCCAAAGAATTTTGCAGATTTGACTTCGATAAACCTTTTATAGGAAGAATGGTTGGGAATATGCAATGATTAGTATTGGCGGTGCATTGATGGAACCTAGCAAGAAGCCACTCAACGTGTTGACTAAGAAGCTCAACAGTTACGTGGTTATAACTTTGAAGAACGGCATCGAGTACAAAGGGATGATGGCTCGCTGCGACGGCTACATGAACATAATATTAGACGGCGCATCAGAACACATGGCCGACAAAATCCTAGCCAACTATGGAAACGTTCTGGTCCGAGGAAACAACATTCTCTACATTGCAATTGATGTGCCACACAAATAGACACGGCTTTTATCGTAAGGAAACGGTTCTAAGCGATTCTAAAGACGACTCAACCATACCATCAACATTTAATTTTGCTTCTGCGTCTTTCACTGCTTTCAACGATATTTGTCCAGTTGACCCCAGTGGCGCTTTCTGACGTTTGCCTTCAACTGAAAGCTTCCTGCTGATGCCTATTCTTTCGGCTAATTCCTCAATCTCAGGCACATCTAGTCCAATTATAGGTCGATGAATCGGGAGACATGATACAGCCTCGTCACAAAGACGGAAAAGATGCAGTTTTTCCTCTGCAGGTTTTGGAAACGAATCGCCTGTGACTATGCCTTCTGCCCGCCACGTTTCAGCTAGTCTTTCAGCCACGCGATAAGTCAATCTCCTTAGGAGAACTCTCTTCAACTTTCTTGTGGAATTCTTGTTAATCTTTGCAATGTACGCTTCATGAGAAACTATGTATGCTTTTGTTGGAAATCCTGATGCCCATTTGAACAGAGTCTTCGCAGCCTCCAATGCTCTTCTTTGGTTCTGGCTATCTTGCGGATGTTCAATGAAGTGCAACGGTATGATTGGACAACCTCTTTTCATAACCATCCAGCATGCAACCAAAGAACTGATGTCACCGTTAAGCAAACCGACAATCTTCGGCTGCGTACCTAGGGGTAAACCTCCAGGTCCCTTCATTGTCTCTAAAAAAACATAGGCTTCGTCTTCTCTTACTTCAACCTCTAAGGTTAAATCTGGATGTCCTAAGTCCACATGGAGTTCATGATTGGCATAGGCGTCAAGCACGGCTTGCCCTACGTGGCGGCACACGTCTTGACTAGTGTAAGCGTGTGAACCAACTCTTCTACAACGCACTGCAAAGGTCTGCTTCTCTTTCAGCGCAGGGCCTGCAACTAGAATACTGTTTTCAACGATGTCCTTTAGCTGTGAAGTTGTTTTTGTTGCTGAGGAGACCGAGGAAACTCCAAACACGTTACTTAATGCTTGACATGTTTCTTTTGCATCTGAAGTTCTAATATATAGCCTGCCGAACTTGCGGTTTAAGGCTTCGTAAACTATGCCTTGGTGTTTGAGAGCTGCTTTTATGTTGCTGGTTAATCGTCGTTCGTAGAGTTTTCTGGTCCAAAGGGCCTTGATTCCTATTTCTCCTCCAAACCGAACAATAACAGTGTCAAACTTTGCTCTTGATGGTCTAGAACCCATTGAAATATGCCTTCACATGCTCTTCACGATAGGAATTGAACCATGTAACGCATCTTCAGCTAGTTAATTAGTCTTTGGCATGCTCAACGCATGTTCACTGCAAAACCTAAAAGCGTCTTTCAATAATGTTCTACTTCAGTATCGTTCAAATGCCTTTCTAGAGTAAACCTCAATGGAGAAGACAAACGTCTCAATCAACCTGTTGCTTATTTTTGTAGCAGCCATTATCATAACGGTAGCCGTGTATTTTCTAAATGTTCTAGCATTCTCGTCGTTTAGCCCAAACGAGATACTGAAAAGAGACAGATGGAAACCTGAAGGATTCATCCGTTTTTCTCTTGTCCTTATGTTAGCAGGTGTTCTGATGCTCCTGGTTTACTTCTTGTACTAGCATACATTTAAACGATACAAAACACTCCATAAATTGTTCAATGTTTGGAGTCTGAGGAATGAAGCGCATTTTTGACATTAAAACTTCAGACCAGACCACAAAAGGATTCGACTATGACCAAATCAAAAACTGGTTAAGCGGTATCAAGGACGTTGAAAGCTTAAAATACTATTATTACGCGCCTGGTTCAAAATTCCCCATTGACTCCAGAAATATGAAAGCGCAGTCAGTTCCGGATGCTCTGTCTTTTTTGACAGTTCACTTTACTGAATCGCCTAATGCGTTTGTGGAGGTTCAGCGCAAAGTCTTCAGATCGGGTAAGCAAGAGATTATCCTTAGAGCGATTAATTCGACAGGTGAGATAATGAAGATAGGGGTTCTCAAGGTGGGAAAGGCAAAAGGCTGATGATTTCTGTGTTGATGAATGAACAAGCGAAAAGCAATTATTGTCCAAGAGCAGATTTCTTATTGGGAGCAGAATGAAGTTTCCTTTAGACTGGCTTCTGTTTAACAAATGGTTCTGGATAACGATCCTCGGATGCTGGGCTGTAATGATTGGTCCCTTTATTTTTTTAACCCTCATGATCTATTTACCTGCACCAGTCAAAGTGGCAGGACTCTTTTGCTTACTCGTAGGTTGGGGTGTAGCAAGCGGCTACAAGGACTGGGTGCAAGCACGAAGACAAGAGCAGAAAATTCACCCGGAAGAATATCAGTCCTGACCTGCCGAAAATCCTTTTTTCCCGGTTTTCAAGCAAGGAAACGAATTCAGAAATAGCTTTGATGTTATCCCATAAGGCAAAATTTGCATTTATCCATGGAGCCGGGGATGGGATTTGAACCCATGTAGAGCAGCTCTGCAGGCTGCCGCCTAACGGCTCGGCCACCCCGGCTTAGGCAACTCAAAAGATGAATCAGACTGGTAATTTAATCTTTATTCTCTGACTTCTATGAATGCTAAACAAACTCAAGTGTGGCGGCACACAAGATTTCAGGTGCGCCACACATAACAGAATAAGACTAACATAGAGACTGTCGTCAGACATAGGTCTTCAGCTGTCGGACACATAACAGTGTTCGTTCAACAATAGATTTCAGATGATGAACAATTAATCTAGCTTGCCCAACATAGGTGGCTAGTTGGCTTCTTTCAACCCTAAAGTTTCAAGTATCGCCTCATGCACTTTCAACGCTGCTGTCTCATCCTTGATGTTTTTAATGAGCATGCGCCCTCCGCTGAAGAGGCTAACTTCAATGCCACCATCATACTCGAACACAATAACAAAGGACGACTTGATGAGCACCTTGAAACGCTTCTTAAGCCGAACATAAAGCTGGTCTAAACTAAGCTTAACTGGCATCTGCGGATTCACGTTACACGTATTGCCTCCACACAGCAACGCATGCTTCTTTTCTCTAGCAACAGCCTTCACTATTTTTGCCCCAGATTTGCCGCAGACAGGGCAGTCAGGACGTTTGAAAATGTCAATAGTTGTGAAGTACATGTCTCTAAAGTCACAGACCATAAGTTTACCAGTAAGAGAGCCGCCCATACCAGAAAGCAACTTAATCGTTTCCATAGCCTGCATCGTCCCAATGATACCCGCTGTCGCACCTAAAACCCCACGAGTATCACATGTCGGCAAATAACGATCATCCAAGTTAGGCAGAACACATTCTAAACAAGGCGTTTGCGGCGGAGAAAACACAGAAAGATTTCCTTCAACCCCAATAGCTGCACCGAAAACATACGGAATTCTATCCTTAACACTTGCACGGTTCAAAACATAACGAGTCTGCATATTATCCAAACCATCGACAATGCAATCAACATCTTTGACAAGATCGTCCACATTGCTTTCACGCAAGTTCTCAGCGACCGCCTCAACCTTTACGCCTGGATTCACCTGCTTAATTCTTTCAGCCGCAGCCTCAACCTTAGGATAACGCAGATCGCTCATGTCATAAAGGATTTGACGATGCAGATTCTTTAATTCAACCGTATCCTGATCGATTAGGCGCATAAGTCCCACACCAGCTAATGCCAAGTATAGAGAGGAAACAGAGCCCAAACCTCCTAAACCCACGACTGCAACCTTTGAACGCCCTAGTTTCGCCTGTCCTTTTCGCCCAAGCTCAGGCATGACAATTTGTCTGCTGTAAAATTCCTCGGAATCAAATTGTGAACCAGCTTTGGCGTTCATTTTTCTCATCTAAACGGGCAATGTACACGACACAGTAGCTTAACCAATTATTCATTCTAATTTAAAGAGCATTTCCTCATCCTAACCAATCTAGCCGCAAATTTCAGTTGTTGACTTCTTTGCTTTTTTTTAGCTTAAGGAAGAAGGAACCACTTAGATTTCTAGTGTTTGCATGTTTCTCAAAGCTGTTTCAACCATACCTTTAATGTCGAGGCTCTTTTCAGCTCTATGTGCTTCTTCTATTCGCGCTCGGGTTCTTGGTTTGTCTGGCGGACATGTGCAGCATGAGGCTGGCTTCGTTGAAATATCAAATGTGCCAATTTCTCTGGCAATTTTCTCCACTTCCGTTTTGTTCATCCCTGCCAGCGGACGTAGAACAGCCACTTTTTTGGTCAACGCCTCACTCTGAATCAGCAGATTTCTAACGGTTTGGCTGGCGTGTTCACCGATTATTTCGCCTGTAACGATGGCTTCTGCATTTTCTTTTTCAGCGATTTTCTCTGCAATTCTGTACATCATTCGTTTGCAGAGTACGCAGGTAAGATTTCTTTGGCTTTCAGAGATGAATTGAGCTAAGTGGTCACCGTGTGGCACAATATGGAGTCTGACATGTTTTTCTGGCATCTTTTGACCTAATTTTTCCACAGCCTCAACAGTTCTTTTTCGCGTAGTCTCATCAGTAAAAGGAGCGTTGTCAAAATACACGAAGATGGGTGCCAAACCTTTTCTAATCATTAGCCAAGTGGCAACTGGTGAATCTATGCCGCCAGATATTAAGCAGACAACCTTCCCTTCGTCAGAAACCGTCATCTTTGATTTTCTCTCATTATTTCTTCCCTTGTTTAGTAATGTAAAGCCATAAATAAGCTGCATGTCTCTGAAAATCAAAGAAAACAAGGTTCCACTAATGCAAGAGTACACGCTAGTAATCACGGAGAAGCCTAGCGCTGCCAGACAGATAGCAGAAGGGCTTGACTCACGTGGCAAACCAGAGGAGATTACAGAGAACAACGTCTCATACTTCGTGGCGAATCGAGATAAACCTCTTGTTGTAGCTCCAGCCTTAGGGCATCTCTACACAGTTGTGGGCGAACACAAAGGAAGGAAGAAGTATCCTATTTTCGATTTCAAGTGGGCGCCCCGCTACGTGGCTGAAAAAGCAGCTTGGAAAACCAAGGCGTGTATACAAGTCTTCGCGAAGCTTGCTGCTGGAGCAGACGATTTCATTGATGCGTGCGACTACGACATTGAAGGCGCACTCATAGGTTTCACCATACTGAAATACGCTTGCGAAGGCAAGGAAAACGTTGCCAAACGCATGAAATACTCTACATTGACTAGAGCAGAACTTGAGAAATCCTACACTGAACGAATGCCGCATCTTGATTTTGGGTTGGTTGAGGCTGGGCGCGCCCGCCATGAAGTTGACTGGCTTTATGGCATCAATTTGTCCCGTGCCTTAACACGAGCTGCCAACCGTTTCAGCAGACGATACGACACTGTGAGCACGGGCAGAGTGCAAGGACCAACACTGGATTTTATTGTGGAGCGTGAAAAAAGCATCCAAAGCTTTGTGCCCACGCCATACTGGAGCATCTTAGCCGAAGCAGATATCCAAGGCGCAAAGTACGCTGTGGAATACGAAAAAAAGAAAATACTGAAGCAGGCTGAAGCCGACAAAGTAGTTGAGTCTTGCAGAGGACAGGAAGGCCGAATAGAAAGAATCGAAGAGAAAACGATGCGTATTCCTCCTCCTACCCCGTTTGATTTGGGTGCCCTGCAAAGTGAAGCGTACAGACTTTTCAGATATTCGCCTCATAAGACCAACGCAGTTGCGGAACGCCTCTACTTGGAAGCTTTAATCTCTTATCCCAGAACTAGTAGTCAAAAGCTGCCCGCAACCATAGGCTATAAGAACACTCTAAAAGGATTAAACCGAGAACCCATCTACCGAAAAACTGCAACAGAATTGCTTGAGAAAAGTGTGTTAAGACCAAGAGAAGGCTTAAGAGAAGACCCAGCGCACCCAGCGGTTTATCCCACTGGCAACATTCCACGCAAAGCCTTAGACGAGTCTGAGCGTCGAATCTGGGACCTTGTGGTTAAACGGTTTCTGACGGTTTTTGGAGACTCTGCATTGAAGAAAACTGTGAAAGCATCGATCAATGTGAAAGGTTACGTCTTCTACCTCTACGGCGCAGAGACTCTCAATGAAGGTTGGATGCGTTTCTACAAGCCGTTCGTGCAAAGTGAAGAGAAAGGGTTGCCACTAATAAAAGAAGGCGAGACGGTGTATCTTACTAAGGTTAAACGAGAAGACAAGTTCACTCAACCTCCTCCCCGTTACAACCCTAGCAGTCTCTTACAGAAAATGGAAAGAGAAGGAATTGGAACAAAGGCTACACGGGCAGAAATCATAGATACACTTCACAAGAGAAAATACACATGTGGAGAAAATGAAATAGCACCGACAGAGCTAGGCTGCAGTGTAATTCAGGTCTTAGAGAAACATGCATCTAGCATTATTTCTGTTGAGCTAACTCGCAGTTTGGAACAGAAAATGGATGCGATTATGAATAACAGTCAAAAAAGAGAAGATGTAATCCTTAAAGCAATTAACAACCTTAAACCAGTTCTAACCGAATTCGAAAGACAGGAAGAAACCTTTGGCAGAATCTTGAGCCAAGCAATTCAGAAAGCCAGACTGGAAGAACTCGTAGTAGGCGAGTGTCCAAATTGTCATAATGGAAAACTCATGATGCTTTATTCGCGTAAAACTGGGAAACGCTTTGTCGGATGCACGAACTATCAGAACAGCAGCTGCAGAACATTCTCTCTTCCACAACAAGGCTTAGTAAAACCAACAAGAAGATTCTGCAAAAGCTGTAACTGGCCTGTTCTACTGGTTTATTTTAGAGGAAGACATCCGTGGAGTCTATGTTTCAACCCTGATTGCCCCAGAAAAGAAAGAAAAATCGCTCTAACACACGGAATCCGTAGAATTTCATAACTGTAATTTCTGCTTTGATTTCATACGTGTTTAGTCGCAACTCTTTTTTTCAAGTTATTCTAAACAGCCTCTTTAGGGTTGAGCAGATGCTGAAAAGAGGCACTTACAAGGTGCAACTCATAGATTCCGAAGAGAAAGAACACCTCTATGAGAAGTACGAGAAAAGATACTTGTACACGCGCAAGGCTTCAGTTTACGGGTGCTGCATAAAATTACTCACTGACATGGATTTTGTGAAAGAACGCTGGGACGACAATTTTTACAGCATGAGCGAAGATGTTCGTTCACATGGCAGACTAATCGTTATGGAGGAGCCAAAAAAACAGTTAACTGTGAAATACGACCCTTACACCAAAACCGCCTTTCTCATAAATGTTGACTACTACGGCTGGATAAAGAGCCTAGCCCTAGCCGTTGCAGGAGACATTCTCGAAGACGAGCATAGAATCTACTCAGTCCACGGCGCAGCCATCGACGTTGGAGGAAAAGGCGTATCACTCATCGCTCCGCCTGGAACAGGAAAGACCACACACTCTTGGGGACTGCTGCACCTGAAAAACGCCAGACTAGTCGCGGACGACTGGTATTTCATGCGTCTCTCAAGCCGTGAGCCATTAGCCTTCGGCTCGGAGAAAAACAGTTACATCGAAGCGGACATAGGCAAGATTTGGGGCGAATATGAAAAAGTCGTCAGACAAGTGCAGTTTGACCCGCAAGGCAGGGCAGTTGTAAACGCCAGATGGATTGTCGGAAGCGGAGGCGTCATTCCCATGACCACAATGAAAGAAATAATACTGCTCAAACGCGATTCGAAAGACAAGAGAATCGCCAGAGAACTTCCTAAGAAAGAATCCATGGAATACTTGGTTGCCAACAACTTCTGCAATCCGCATCAACTGGTGACCGACAAAAGAAAACTTGAGCTGAGAAAAAACTTCTTCCAGCAATACCTAAAGCAAACCAGTGTTCACATGGTTAACACTGTGCCGCCGCCGCATGTGACGCAACAGAGAATTAGAGAAATAGTGACCAGAGAAAGCTAAGGCTGCGCTCGAATTCATTCATGAGTAACCTACGTATCCTTTAGAAGAACATTTAAATCATAATAGTGGGAGTTAACTAACTATAAAACAATAGAAAAAAGCGTGGAAGTGAACGAGGCTCTTGAGCCCAGGAATCGGAAAACGGTTGACATCGTTCAGCTTTACGTTACGCAAGGCTTACGAAAGGATTTCAACAATTAAACCATCCATCTTGATTGTTGCAATGCTCATCACGGCTTTTTCTCTGTTCCTTTTGGCAGGAGGAGTCTACGACATTCTCGAGCAGCCATTGGCAGCAATTCCCTACGGAAAAACAATACTGTTCTACTATCCATACACGCTGGCGGCACAGGCAGTTATTGAAAGCATTGGCGTAATGATTGCCTATGCAATGGGTGCAATTGGCTTATTACTCATGTACCAGAGCACCAAGTTCGCTTACAAACCTCGTCAAGCATTCATGCTTCTTGTTTCAGGCATTGCTCTTATACTGATATCTTACATCTACGTCGAAAGTCTAGTGTACCAAAAACTAAATCCGCCCCAGCAACAGTCTAGCTCTTCAGCCTAAAACAAAAAAACGAGCCCGTTTTCCAAGAGATTCTTTTCTTTTCAATAAGGTGTTTTTTTTACGCCTAACATGTATGCGATGAGATTTGTCAAAAGATGCATGGGTACAGTAATGACGAAAATCAATAGAATAGTTAGCAGAGGCGGGAAAGAACCCGAAGCTAAAACTGAGAAAAGAATTGCGCCGACAACAAAGTCCACTTGGTCAGCTAATGGAAGAGGGGCACCCTCTACCTTGCCCATCCGTCTTTTCACAAAGGAATGAACCAAGTCACCTGCCAAGGCACCTAACGCAATCATAGAGCCTATCAACACGTTGAATTGAAAAGGAAGCAACTGAGCAAAATCTGAAGCAAACTCAGATTGAAGCACAATCGTTTGGGCTATGCTTACGAGTACGCCAGCCACAAAGCCAGCTAAGAAGCCTCTAAAGGTCTTATGCGAACCAAAGACTGGTTTGCCATCAGAAAACTTTCTGCCCATGTCGATGGGTAATCCTCCTCCGAAAACAACTGGGAAACCGTTAGCTGCGTAGGCAGGCAGTATGAACCACAATGCGAAGGCAATTTCATAGATTAATGACATTTCAAATCCTTTCAGTATGTTGACAAACGAGAAAATATAAGTTCGCTTGTCTGTTGAGGCTCACAAGATTTCTGCCGAGAATTCGAATAACACTGTCAGCGATTATAATCGCAAATTCCAGTTTCCTTAATAGAAACCAAACATTGAATGGGACATTTTCGTTCTGAATGCTTTTCTAAGACTGCCTTCAAACAGTCTCCTTGATCCGTAGGTTTTAAACAGAGCACTGAGTCAGACCAGAACCGCAAAACCCTAGTGCCAACAGGCTCCACACCCACAATTCCATTTGCAAACACATTTCGAACCTGACTTGTCAGCAGCATCGCTATTTTGCGGGTTTTTGCAATTTGCGCCAAACAAGCAAGTTGTCTACCTAATTCGCGGTTGAGAGTGAACGTTTTCTCTTTCTCGCCCATCTCAGCTCGGTAAAGCGAAGTGACAGAGTCAACAACAAGAAGCCTTATTGATTGAGTCAAGTATTCATCAAGACGATCTATGAGTAGAGATTGTTCCTTGAAATTTGAGGGTCTAACAAGCGTGATTTGGGGAGCAATATCATCTAAATCGTGGTGCGCAACCTGCGACAATCGTTTAGTGGAAAATGTGCCGTCTGAATCAATAAAAAGAGTCTTAAACCCTAAGCGAGCAGCGTTGACAGCACATTGGATAGCTAAGCATGTCTTCCCTGTCTCAGCTTCTCCATAAACAAGTAGAACATCGCCGAATCCTAGTCCGCCGCCCAAAAGCTTGTCCAACGAGCCGCAGCCAGTTGGAACCATACGTACGCTGTGCTGCACTGCGTCCATCTCATCCACATCGATTATTAAGCTCATTGTATTTAATTTTCCGCTACGAAGCCAGGTTGAGATAGACTCTATGAAGGCAAAGATTGCTGTTGCTACCTTATCGGGAAAAGCATACTATTTATTGGTCAACGAATTGAAAGCAAGAGGTTTAGACTTCCTCAGCTTGATTCCAAATGACAATATCCCCTTAGAAATTGAAGTGGTCATCACAACAGCTAAGGAGCGTAATCTCGTCAAACACCCTAAAATCCTAGTATACGAAACTGAACAAAACCCATCAGAAGTCATTGAGGAAGCAATCAGAGCGCTAAGAGGCAAAAAAACACATGAGACGATTACAGTGGGCGTAGACCCTGGCAAAACCTTTGGAATGGCCGTTATCAGCGACGGAAATGTCTTGGAAACTGCCACAAGCTCCAGCAAAGAAGACACGGTGAACATGGTGGTCAACGTTCTATCTAAATTGCAGGCTGCAGCTCACATTGTGAAGGTTGGCAACGGTGCTCCCGGTGTCGCCAATGAATTGCTATCTGCTTTAGATGAGGCTCTGCCTGAAAATGTCACTATCGAAGTTGTGAGTGAGGCAGGAACCAGCAGGTTCATTGGAGAAAACCTTCACAAACGAGGATTAAGAGACGCATTGTCCGCTGTGAAAATAGCTGAGCGACGCGGTCAACCCTACCAAAGAAAGATAGGAGGCAAACAGCAAGAGTGAAACACACAGTTGACAAGGGAAAAACATTTTTAGTGGACGGTCCTGCTTCGGTGTCTGTTCTTTCAGGAGAAATAGAGGTATTCAGTGCACCATTAAAGGCTGGAGCTAAATTAGTGATACGTGAAGGAAAACGGATCCCCTTTGAAATAATGGAAAAGGCTGAACTCGAGGTCATGCTAGGTGAAAAAGCCAAGTTAAACGAGGTTGATGGCAGCACGATTCCGCTCTCATGGAAGAAAGCTGTTGATGAAGTTTTGAACCAAGATAAGCCTATTACAGTCATAATTATTGGTGGAGTTGACTCGGGAAAGACAAGTTTCTGTGCTTACTTGGGAAACAGAGCGCTAAAAATGAAGCGAACAGTGGCACTTATAGATGCAGATTTGGGGCAGTCAGATTTGGGACCCCCCGCAAGCGTTGGTTCTCGGCGTCTAACAAAAGCAGTTATCGACCCGTTTGAATTGGGCGCAGAAAACATCGTTTTCATAGGCGTAACCAGTCCAAGTGCTAATGTTTCACTAGTTGTTGAGGGAATCGAAAAACTGAAAGCGAGAATTCAGCAGGACAGAGTCGACGTTTTGGTTATTAACACAGATGGATGGATAGAGGGAGAGGATGCAATCAGGTATAAGATTGCTCTTGTTAAGCAGGTTAAACCCGACTTGTTAGTGGGTATTCAAGAAGAGAATGAACTAACCTTTCTGCTCGGCGCCTTAACTGAAACACATCGCCTAAGCATCGAATCTCCTTCTATGTTGCGTAAGCGTGACCGAGAAGAACGCAAATTGCTACGCGAATTAGGCTATAAAAAATACCTTAAAGGAGCAGGAGCTGAAACATTCCCGCTTCGTTGGGTAAAGTTCGACGGTGTCACCTTCGGGGCAGGGGCACCCCCTTCAAGGGAACTGTGCAGAAAGATTGAGGATGAGTTGCAGGCTCAATTCTTACACTGTGAAGAAATGCCCAATTTTGTCTTCATCGTGCTGAACAAGGATCAGTGGCTTGACGAAGAACTGATTGAGGTTTTTGAGCATAAGTTGAAGAGAAAAGTCAGGATTGTTCAGGAAGGCTCCGAAGAGGGCTTGCTAGTTGGCCTGCATGATGAAAAAGAGAATTTTCTGGGTATCGGCATTGTTGAGGGCATCGATTACGTGCGACGAACAATAAGAGTGCATACTCCTGTACGGAAAAACGTGGCTTGGCTATCCTTAGGACGGGTCAGACTTGACAAAGCTGGACGCGAACTCGGGATAGTCGACGGCTTCACTAGCCAAGCTGACTGAAAGCATGAAAACGTCTACATCAAAGACTTGAGGAAGAAAAACAGTGGATTTGAAAGCGGACGTCATTGTTGTCGGAGGAGGACCCTGTGGCTCATTCACAGCTTTTAAAATGGCAAAGTTAAACGTGAAGGTTCTGGTTTGTGAGGAACATTCGGAAATAGGTGTCCCAAGTCATTGCGCTGGGCATGTTAGTCTTCAAGGATTGAAGCAACTGGGGTTACACTTGCCTAAAGAAGTTATTGAAAACGAAATTAGAAGTGCTATCTTCTATTCTCCTTCAGGATTTGAATTCAAAGTGCAGTTTGCTGCCCCTGTCACTTACGTGCTCAATAGAACATTATTTGACAGATTCCTTGCAGGGTTAGCAGAAAAAGCAGGAGCCGAATACCGAGTGGGCACCAGAGTGGATTCTCTTCTTGCTGATTCTGGTCGAGTGAGCGGAGTCTTAACGAATAATGAAGCCTTGAAGTCAAAGCTTGTGATTGACTGTGAGGGCTGTTCCTCTCTGCTTCTAAAAAAAGCGAGGTTGCCTACTTTAGATAGGACACTGGTGGTTCAAGGTGTAGAAGCCGAAGTTGACAAAATCGAAGCAGTGGAGAAGGAAACAGTTGAAGTCTATCTGGGACAAAAGTATGCGCCTGGTTTTTACGCTTGGATAATTCCTCGACGAGACGGCTCAGCGAAAATCGGACTTGCAACAAGCCGAGGAAACACAAAGGCATGTCTAAAACGACTAATTAGCCATCACCCGAAGGCAAAAAGCAAACTTGGAGGCAGTGAAATAGTCAGGATTTCATATCATCCTATAACTCTTGGAGGTCCCTTAACTCCAAGTTATCATGATGGATTGCTTATTGTGGGCGATGCTGCCTCTCAAGTTAAACCCACTACAGGCGGAGGCATCATAATGGGGTTAAACTGTGCCCAAATTGCAAGTGAAACAGCGTACGAAGCCATAAAACAAGGTGACACTTCTTCCACATTTCTTTCAATATACCAGAAGCAGTGGAAGGAAAAAATCAGCTTTGACATGGCTGTCATGCGCCGAATGCGTTTACTGCTCAATCGCCTGTCAGATCGCCAACTCGACAAGATTATTGCCATGAGTTCGCAGCTTGGCTTGGACAAGAGCCTAACGCAGGTAGGCGACATTGATTTTCAAGGCCGAGGCATGCGACCCTTATTTAGAAGCCCAGCCGCGTGGACAATAGCCATGTACACGATTATTTCATCACTTGTCTCTCCTTTCTAGAGGAGAAGGCAAAACCTTTAACAAACTCGAATCAGAAACAATGCGGCGTCACTGCAATGTCTAATTTCAAGTATAAACAAGTAATCGTAGTGCGCAACGATTTAGAGATGAGCAAAGGCAAAACTGCAACGCAAGCTGGACATGCTGCTGTCTCGGCAGCTGAAGAAGCGAGGAAACACTACTCAAAATGGTGGTCAGCCTGGCTCAACGAAGGTCAATGCAAGATAGTTGTCAAGGTAAACAGCGAAAAGGAACTGCTTAAACTGAAAGATGAAGCCCAAGAAATGGGATTACCTTATGCGTTGATTGCGGATAGAGGCTTAACTGAGATTCCCCCGGACACCCTGACTTGTCTGGGCATTGGTCCAGCGCCCGCGGACAAAGTTGACAAAATCACAGGCAAGTTGAATCTTCTTTGAAAGTGCCTCTCTTAGAAAAAGAGATGGGCATAGACGTTTACGCCTCGAAATCGCCTGGAATCGGCGGCATAATTCGCAGTTCTCCTGAAGATTTTGTGGTTCAGGAAATCCTCTTAGACGGGTCGAAAGCACATGTTAAGCCAGAAGGAACCAGCATACCTCAAGGTCGAGGACGCTACCTAGTATGCACACTAGTCAAACGTCGTTGGGATACACTTCTCGCTGTGAAGGCAGTTACCAAACAGCTCGGACTGGAACGAGAAAGAATTAGCTTCGCAGGAATGAAAGATGCAAACGCCTTAACCGCACAGCATATCAGCATTAGCCGAATAATGCCTGAACAAATACTGCCAGTCAAAATTAAAGGTGTAACGCTTTACCCTTTGAAATTCTCAAATGAGAAAATCACCTCTTTACTGCTTGCAGGCAACGCGTTCAAAATCGTCATAAAGGAAATTGCACTTTCACCTGCAGAGATTGAGGAGCGAATGGGAAAAATAAGTCGAGAATTAGAGCATTTTGGCGGAGTTACTAACTATTTTGGACATCAGCGCTTTGGAACACGACGAGCCATAACCCATCTTGTAGGCAAACATATAGTGAAGGGCGATTGGGAAACAGCAGCCTTGACTTTTCTTGCCAAACCAAGCGAATTCGAGCATCCCGATTCCAAACTTGCAAGAGATGAACTGTGGAAAACCCGAGACTGCACTCAAGCTTTTCTTAACTTTCCTTATCAACTCAAACATGAAAAAGTCATGCTGGCGCACCTGTCCAAGCACCCGAAAGACTATGTTGGCGCATTTCACAGATTACCAAAAAGACTTTGTCAACTTTTTGTTAACGCCTATCAATCCTTTCTTTTTAACAAGTTTGTCAGCGAAAGAATCAAAAAAGGCATGCCTTTGAATAGAATAGAGAAGGGCGAATACACTCTGCAGGCGGTGAAGCATGATTGCTTGGCTCTCCCCATTGTTGGTTACAAACAATCATTGTCCCATGGAAACCAAGGTGAAATTGAGGAAAAAATCCTCGAAGAAGAAAACATCACCCCGGAACAGTTTCAAATTTCTGACATGCCAAGAATTAGCGCTGGTGGCGGACTGCGAAGAGCGCTCCTGTCAATAGAAGATTTCACGGTTACGAAACCAACAAAGGATTCAGTTAACCCAGCAATGCACCAGATTGAGCTTGGTTTCACATTAAACAAGGGTTCTTATGCTACAGTTGTGCTGCGAGAGTTTATGAAACCTGAAAAC
>Ga0315277_10003222_pt1 | contig 22206 bp, 20 predicted proteins | sample YL17G05_15_MG_FD_203695 | JGI IMG/M metagenome (GOLD analysis project Ga0315277, IMG submission 203695) | Sediment microbial communities from Yellowstone Lake, YNP, Wyoming, USA - YL17G05_15 | ecosystem: Environmental > Aquatic > Freshwater > Lake > Sediment | place: USA: Wyoming | collected...
TTTCTCGGTCCGCATCGTATTATAGACTTTATTGCCCAAATCAACGATTGGTTGAAGAGCAATGACTTCATCGGCAGTCCATTCTTTTTGATCGGGTGTGTTTAAGAAGCCGAATTTTTCCATCCGTGCCGTTAAATAAATATAATCAAGATCGCTTTGCAGGATTTCTCGTTTTGGCTTGAGGGAATAGAGATAGACTCCTGTGTATGGATCGCCAGAAACAAGCACCCGGTTCGTAACCCGTGGCAGACACCAGTCATCTTGGGGATTGTGTCCAACAAAGCCCAAGGTCTTGCTAACCGCTCCCACAACCGCAGCTGCCACTGTCCAGTTATTCTTGGCGCTGCCGTTATCGGTATAAACCTCATAGACAGTTTTCTCTTCAAAAGCCATCACCACCTTTTTCATAATATAAGGATGCTGCTTTTGATTTTTGAAAAAATTTTTTGAAGGATCGGCTAAATCCACCTCCTGCAAATGGACTCGTCTGGCGTAGGGATCGCGGATTTTGTAATAGCTATCGTCGTCTTTACCGTCGTTATTGGGATCGCTAAGCTGTATTTCAATTTCGGAGACTGTCGCTTGCCGGAGGCAATCTGGCGTCCCATCCGGCCGCGCCTCAGTTCGGATGCAAGTGTTACCGCTTCCCACCGGCGCGCGATAATTATAAAGATAATCGTCGAGCTCTTTTCGAAAAGCGCGCCAATAGCGAAAAGTACTATAAGTCGGCGCTGCCTTGGCCTGTTGCCATGGCCAAAACATCGTCGAGACCACCACCAGCATCAAAATTAAATTAACAATTTTTTTCATTTTTTCACCAATTTTACGCTATCGGTAAACCCCAGCACAATTCCTTATCCCGTAAAACTCACTGCGTTCGTCACGGGACAGGCTGCAAGTGCGCTTGCCCCGTAGTTGAGCGTAGCGAATACTACTGGGGTCATATGCGGGGTAAACTGAAATGAAACGTTGAACCCTTGCCTTCTTCGGACTCTATCCAAATTCTCCCCCCTTGTTTTTCGACTAATTGCTTGACAATCCAAAGACCCAAACCCGTGCCCGTAATTTGGCGGGTTTTTTCGGTTTTAACGCGGTAAAATTTCTCAAATAACCTTTTTTGGGCTTCTTGATCCATGCCTATACCACTATCTTTAACGTGAACCGCCACCATCTTTTCCTCTTGCTCCGTACTCACCGTCACCGAGCCAGTCTCCGTATATTTAATTGCGTTGCCAACCAAATTAATCAAAATCTGCCGCACCCGTTCTGGATCAGCCTTGACTTTTATTTCGTCATTCGTCATTCGGATTTCGGATTTTAATTCCAAACCCTTGTCCTTTGCCTGGATCGATAGTTCATCAACCACATCAGCGATGAGTTTTCCCAGATCCATCGCCACTGGCCTAAATTCAATTCTGCCCTGTTCAATTCGACCGACATTAAGCAAATCGTCAACCAAATCAGCTAAGCGCTGGTTGATTTTGACAATTTCTGCAATCGTTTCTTTGGTGTCGGGTCCAACTTTGCCCGTGTCTCCTTCTAAAATCATATCCAAATAACCCTTAATGCCGGTAATTGGGGTTCGCAGTTCGTGGGTGGCGATCGAAATAAGTTCCTGTTTCATTTGTTCTACCTGGAGTTCTTCGCTGATGTCTCGAAAAACAATAATGCCGCCAATGACTTTATCGTCAGCATCGCGGGTGGCGGCACAGGAAAGCCAGGCGGGGAAAAATTCCCCATTTCTTTTTTTAAGATAAATTTCACCAATGGTGATCGGTCGACCAAGAGAAAGCACTTTTTTCATCGGTAAATCTTCCGCGGGGATGGATTTCTTTTCCTTATCAGAAAATTCTAATACCTCTTCAGGCGGTTTACCCGTTACTTCCTCTTCTAAATAACCCGTAATATATTCGCCAGTGGTGTTGAGCATAATAATTTTTCCCGCCTGATCAAAAGCAAGCACTCCCTCGCCAATCGAAGAAAGCAGGGCATCATCCTTTTTCCGCTCTTCTTCAATTTCTTGATACATATAAGAAGAATTAACCACCACGGCTGCTTGGGATGAAAGGATCGCAAATAACCGGAGGTCTTCTTCGATAAAATTATTGTCTTTACGAGCAAAAACATGGATCACCCCAAGAGTTTGTGATTTTACTTTGAGCGGGGCCGCTAAAATGCTCCTGACCTCGGCGATTCCTGCTCTTTGCAAAACCAGAGCCGTTTGTTGGTCAATTTGGTTCATCATCAAAGGAACTCCCTTACAAAAAACCTGACCAGTAAGTCCTTCATCAGCTCTCAAGCGAAAATCTTTGATTTGGACAACAGTTAGTCCCACTGCTGGGGAGACCGCATGAAGCAAACGATCTTTGTGATCAAATAAAGTCAAAACTCCCATATCGGATTTGAGCATTTTGACAATGAGCTGGATTATCGATGATAAAGTTTCTTCAAAATTAAATAATGTCGTAATACTTTTTGAGAGTTCATTTAAAGCCGCCAGTTCCGCCATTCTTTTACGATTTTCTTGCAAGAGTTCGGTTGAACGAATGCTGACAATCGCAATCGCTGCTTGATTGGCAATTGTCTGGAATAAACTTAAGTCTTTATCGGAAAAATTACGTTCTTTGCGAGTAAAAACACTCATGACCCCGATAATTTGATCGCGGGCCATCATTGGCACTGTGACTAAGGAATGCATTGTGGCAGCGAGCGTCTTGGAGGCAATTTTTTCTTTGGCAATATCAGTGATGACTGCTGGCTTACCCGATTTAACCACTCCCCAAGAAACTCCGCCTTTTGAAGAGGGAATTGGTGGTTCTTTCATAATCTCTTCACCCATGCCCCGCTCAACGCGGCGGACTAAAAAATCGCCCTCTAAAGTCATTAAAGTCCCGGCATCACACTTGAGAGTTTTTAAGACAATATCTAATAAAGGTTCCCAAAGACTAGGAAGGTCATAGGCCTGCGTACTAATTTTGGAGATCTGATAGAGCGTATCGAGTACGACTTTGCTCTCATCCTCCATTTTCCCTCCGCTCCTGAATTCCGCTTCCGCGACAGCGGAAAGGAAGTTCAGGAAGCCCCGCAGATGACGCTCCTGCGTGATTGAACGTAGTTCAATAAGCAGGAAGGAATTGTGCGGGGCGCTTAATTATTTTTCTTAAAACCTCATTCTTTTTTCAAAACTTTGGCTATTGCCTCTATCACATCTTTGAGGCTGGTTTTATATTTTAACAAGTAATTTTCCACCCCCAAGCGCCTGGCTTCTTCAATAAAAATCTTCGAAGTGCCAAGATTAGTCAAAATGATAATCGGCGTTTTAGCCGTTTCTTTTTTTTCTTTAAGATTACGAATGACAGTAAAACCATCAATCGCTGGCATCATAATATCAAGTAAAATTAAAGCTGGTTTTTCTTCGCTTGCCAATGTCAACCCTTCACCGCCAGAATTAGCGATCACGACTTTGTAGCCGGCTTTTTCCAATTCCTTTTTGTATAAATTGGAAATGGCCACATCGTCTTCGATAATTAAAATTTTTTTATCCATTAGCCTCCTCAATAGCGTTTATAGCATTATAGATTTATAGCATTATAGATTTTTAATTTCTATGTTGCTATGATGCTATATTGCTATATCAGCCATTCTCTATAATCTTATTTACTTTCCCAATTATCTCCGTCGGTGTAATTTCCGACTTGATTAAATAGTCCGCGGCGCCCAAAGATTTTCCTTTTTCTCTATCCTGTTCGCCGCCCCCAAGATTGGTCAATAAAATTATCGGGATATTTTTAGTCGCTTCGTTTTGTTTACATTTCTCTAAAAACTCAAAGCCATTCATTTTGGGCAACATCACATCCGCTAAAATGATGCTCGGTTTGGGGCTGGCTGCTTCTAAAATCTTTAACCCTTCCTCACCATCAGTCGCCACTAAAACATTAAAGCCTTCATTCTCAAATTTTTTGGTGTACATCCGTAAGAGAATTTGATCGTCTTCGATGAGAAGAATTGTTTTTTGGTCGTTCAAAGCAACTCCTTCCTCGCTAATAACGAATTTAAGCTAATAACTAATACTGTTTTATTCGTTATTCGCTATGATTAGTTATTCGTGTGGCTATTAATATTTCGGTAAAGCCAAACTAAAAGTTGAGCCTTTGCCCAGTTCCGATCGATCAAGCCACAATCTGCCATTCTGCGCTTCAGCCAGGCGGCGAGCCAAATATAAACCAATTCCCGTACCCCGCTCCTGACCAGTAAGGGTTAGATTCCCTTTCGAAAACAACTCAAAAAGTCTTTCCTGATCTTCACGGCGGATACCAATGCCAGTATCGCGAACATCCGTAATAATCCAATGATTGGCTTCGCGATGTGACACCCATATTTTACCCCCTTCTCGGGTAAATTTGATCGCATTATTAACCAAAGTTAAGAGAATCTCTCGTGTTCGATCAGGATCAGACTTGACAAAACCTGCCTCGCCGGCAGGCAGGTATTCTCGCGAAGAGACATATTTAAGCGATACTTTTTTATCGTTGGCTCGCACCTGACAGTCTTTAACCACTTGATTGGCTTCACGGGCTAAATGAACTTTGCCGATTTTAAACTTAAATTTATCTTCCTGAATTTCGGCAATTTTGAGCATTCTTTCGACCAAACGAATCAGTCGGTCGTTGGCAACATAAGCCTGGGCAACATAGTCCTTAATATGTTCCGGCACTTCGCCTGCATCGCCTTCCAAAATCATCGAAAGATAACCTTTCACTCCGGTCATCGGCGTCCGAAGCTCATGTGACATCACGCTCAAGAATTCCTGCTTTTCTGCCTCGAGCAGATGTTTTAATTGCCTGATTTCTTCTAAAGTTTTGATTTTATCTTCTTCCATAATTTCATTCGGATTGTTCTTGATCCGATGGGGGCTCGCCTCGCGTCGAAGCGGGTCGGCGATATCCTGGTCCACCCAATCCTGAACCCTCATCAATGATTTCGTATGGCTCCCTGGAGTCTTTTTTGGGAGGTTCTTGAGGATATTGCGGTCGTGAATATGGTCGTGGATAATTTTGCCCTGGCGATGGAGCCGGCGGATGTATTGGTGTTCGCGCCATCTCCCGTTCATGATCCAAAGCAATTGGGTCTATCAAAACATCGCGCGGTTTGGCCCCGTCCGGCGGTCCAATCACCCCTTCTTGTTCTAGCATATCTAAGAGCCGCGCCGCTCGCGCATAACCAACGCGCAACCGGCGCTGCAATAGCGAGGCCGAGCCTTTGCCCGCCATCACCACCACTTCTTTGGCGTCATTGTAAAGCTCATCTTCCGCCGCCAGCTCGCCGCTTAAACCTCTCTCTGAACCAGTGCGATAGGTCAAAACTGTTTCATCATAAGCCGCTACAGCCCGGCTCTTTAAGAATTCTGTCACCCGGTCAATTTCTTTGTCAGTAATTAAAACGCATTGAATACGCTTGGGCTTGCCAAGCTCATTACCAATATAAAGGGCATCACCACGACCTAACAATCTTTCAGCGCCAGCCAGATCCAAAATCGTCCGCGAATCAACCTGGGAAGCAACCGCAAAAGCAATCCGGTTGGTAATATTGGCTTTAATTAAACCGGTGATCACATCAACTGACGGTCGCTGGGTAGCCACAACTAAATGAATCCCCGTGGCCCGCGCCATCTGCGCCAACCTCACAATCGCTGCCTCCACCTCATTTGCAGCTTGCGCCATCAAGTCAGCTAACTCATCGATGAAGATAACAATATAGGGCAATTTTCCATTGGTCGGATTAGCATTGTAGGCTTCGATATTTCTCCGGCCGCTTTCTTGAAAAAGCCGGAAGCGACGATCCATTTCCGCCACGGTCCAGCGTAAAGCGGAAATGGTTTTATCAACATCAAAAACCACTGGTGCCAGCAAGTGCGGCACCCCGTTATAATGGGTAAATTCCACCCTTTTGGGATCAACCAAAATGAGTCTCAAATCATCCGGCGAATTTTGATATAGCAAGGACTGGATCATGCCATTAATACAAACTGATTTACCCGAACCGGTGGCGCCGGCAATTAAAAGATGGGGCATATCTTTGATATCAATCACAAAGGGCCCGCCCGCCACGTCTCTTCCTAAAGCGATGGTTAAATTTGATTTGGATTTTTTGAAATCTTCAGATTCTAAAACCTCGCGGAGGGTGACCACCGCCGGCACTTTGTTGGGAATTTCCACCCCAACCGCTGATTTACCAGGAATTGGCGCTTCGATGCGGATTGGGTGAGCCGCCAAGGCCAAAGCAAGATCATTTTGCCGGGCCGTAATTTGGGCTAATTTGACTCCTTCAGCCGGTTTCAGAGTATATTGTGTCACGGTTGGGCCAATGTTAACATCGCCCATGGTCACATCCATGCCGAAGTCTTTGAGCGTTTTTTGAATTACTTCGACATTTTTAGCGATGTTGCCGCTCGTTGCACGGGAAGAACTTTCTTCCAAAAGATCAATTGGCGGAAATTCCCACGGCTTGCCCAAGCTGCCTCCCTGAAGATAAGTCGGCGCCATGGCCGGTTTTCGCTGCAAAGTCGTAAAAACCGATGCTTTGGGTTCATTAACTTTAATTAATCCTTCTCCCCGAGAAATACCCAATTTCTGCCACAAAACTTTAATCGAGGTATTAAAAGTAATAAGAATCGAAACAATCGCCAGCGCGAAAAGGAAGATTAAACTGGCATACGGCCCTAGGAAACTTTCGAAGAGATGTCGCACACCCAAACCGATCGAACCGCCATAGGAACCGAGCAAAGAGGGAATAAAAATTAGGGCTAAAATAGTGCCAACAACCGAGCTCGGTTTGGTCTCAAAACGGTTGGGTAAAAGCAAAACCACGCCATAGATAATAAAGACAAAAGGCACGAAAAAGCCCAGTACGCCCCAGAGACTATATTCGGTGCGATAAAAAAAGCGACCAAAAGAACCCGCCAAATTAAACATTCCCAAAAAAATGACGATGCCTAAAATCAATAAAATGACCGCGATCACTTCACGGGTGGTATCAGGATTCATCGTCCAGTCTAAACTTTCCCATATAGAAAGTCTTTGGCCTTTGCGTCTGTATTTGCGACGAGCCATACCTTTACCCTCCGAAGCCTGCACTGAAAGTACACTACGTAGTAGGTTTTTCAGTAAAGGCGTAGGATGGGCCTCCTTTTTCGATTAATTAAGTTACTTTTATTATATCATCATTAAAGAACAAATTTACAATGATCAATTTACAATTTACAATGAATTTTCAATTATTCAATGAGCAAAAGGAAGCGAGCCATGTATTCTCAAAACTAACTCGCGGAGGCCAAAAAGCACGGTTCCCGAGCGTAGCGAGGGATTTTTGGCCGAGCGCGTAGCCCCCGATTTCGCGCCGGAGAAATCGTAGGGGCGGTATGTTTTGACGGATACTGGCGAGCGATCATATTATCTAAAGAAAAAGTCGCTCTTTAAGCGACTTTTTCTTGGGTGTCTCGGTGAAATTCAACGAATTTGCCAGTTTCCTCATCAACTGATACCTCGATTTGTTCGGGTTTAGGGCTGCAGTCGATTTCTTGATCAATTCCTTCAATTGTCTCTGTCATCTGACCCTCCGCTCCCGTTTTCCGCTCCAGCGATAGCTGGAAGGAAGAACGGGAAGCCCCGTAGACTGCGCTCCTGAATGTAGAGGATGCAATCCCTTATTCAGGAAGCAGCTCTACTGGGGCATTACTTTATTTTTATTTTCTTCCCCTATTTCTCCCTCTCCTTTAGAAAGAGTAGATTAAATCATTGTACCATAAATTTTAGCCGAAGTCAACCCCGTTAGATTTTCTATATATCTAACGGGGTCAAGCGAAGCGCAGACCCCGCATATCGCGTTCCTTAAAGTAGAGGACGTAGTCCCTTTTTAAGGAAGCGACTGTGCTGGGGTCAAGAGGGATTATGAAATTCTCTGGGCGAGGGCAAAAAAAATATGATTAATCATTGCGCCTTGCCACGATGGATTTTAATGACTTTTTTCTTGACAAAATATTGTCGTTATTATAAGATACAAAGGTTGGCAGGCAAGAATCTGACCCATCACAAGGCCGGATTTTTGTTTCTCCAACAAATAACACCAAGGAGAGATGCCCGCGATGAAGAAAAGAAAAGTCGATCCAGCCACCGTAGTCAGAGCATTCTTCGAGCGCAACGGCAGAGTCATTATGAGCGCTCACGACATCGCCCATCGCACCGGCTTGAACATCGGCGAAGTCAATCGCGCCCTCATCGTTCTCCATCAAGAAGGCGAAGTGCGCGTCGACTCCGAAGCACGCCTCTGGACCAATATCGACCAGTCACAGCCGGCAATTGCTGCCGGCTAACGCCGACAAGCCCAAGAGCAGGGCTTCCGCCTTTGGCGGGGGCCCTTCTTCGTTCATATAGACGCCGGGAATATTCAACAACATGAACTACTCAAGAGATCATAAACATATTAAATTAATCTACTTTAAAATAATTTCCTTTTCTAATTTCTCACAGCCTTTGAAAGTTACGTCTGCTGATCCGCTTTTACTACCATCTAACGTGGTAGCTACTACATGATAGCTATCACCAATTAACGAAATAGAAGAATCAATACCCATAAGTTTAAACATGCCATTGTCATCGGTTGTTGTTAACGAGGTATCAATATCTAAGTTCGCCTTAACTGGACATTTCATCTGCGTAGAAGAATAGTCACTGCAAAGACCAGGATTAGTTCCTTTTGGAACAAGCACCTTGGTTAAAATAACCGTTGTTCCCAGATACGGCTTGAGTTTAAAATTAACATCAGTCTTGGACGGGGTTGCAGTAGTAAGATGGAATTCGTAATTCTCATTGTGTCTACAATCGCCATACATTTTCGCGATATCAACAGGCGGGCAACCCCTCTCTACAGAGACCTTGTAATATTCGTTTGATCTGGTTGTGAGAGGAAGATTGCTAAATTTATATTGACCTCTATAGGGACTTGTCGGGGCCGCTTTATCATCAGTGATATTAGCTGTTCTCACCTCATGCAACGTATCAACTCCATTGCTGTTATAAAGTTCGCGTACTAAATATACTTTTCCCGCTTTGACCGTACACTTACTTCCCGAATCGCACGTCACAGACCCAGAAATTGAACCTGGCCCTGACGGATAGCCTGTCCCTCCCATAGCAAATGTACCCAATTTCCCAGTCAAAACGCTCCAAGCACTCAGGGCAATTACTCCAACAATAACAATAGCGAAAATAACGAATAAAAATTTTGTTCTCTTGGATAGTTTTGACATAATTTCTCCTTATTTTATATCTTTTTCTTTCTAAAAATGCTATCCAGAAAGTTTTTCCCTATCGAACCCTCTTTTGAGTAAATAATAATTCCTTAATAACCTACGCATTTAATGTACAATAGTAAAATAAAAGTTTCAATCCCCACACCTTGTTAAAATCCATCAAAATAGTCTCGAACTAATTCAGCTTTAAACCGTTGTATTCGCGTGGGCTTTCTTATAAAAACAATAACTTCTCAATAAATTCGGAGTAAACAAAAAGCGCGATCGAAGATGGTCCTAAATATATTTTTAATTAATGACCACTGTCGCGCTTTTTGTGACTGCCGTGGCATAAGAGAACATCCTACCATCCCTTAATGAGATAGTAAGAAAATTGTTGCCACCCCCTCGTTTTGTCGGGGTAAATCTTGCCGTTTGGTACAAGGTACAAATCCCCCCGTTAGCTAAAATATTAAAAAACGGCAAGAAGGAAACGCAAGAGTTCTCCCTCCTTCGCTTTTCTTTTTGCCGCTTTTCCCTCCTTTGTTAATGTTCTTGTATTTATAATAACACGGATTTTCCGCGATGTCAATTGTTTGACCATATCGCAGGGTCTTGACAAATGAAAAACTATGTTTATAATATGCGATTTTTAGGGTTTAACGACAACGGGCTCGCACCATGTCTCGATGCGAGCCCGTCTGAGCCGTCTGAAACGACTCGTGAAAGTAGTCCTTGGGATCTTCGCCGGGCTCTGCCTCAGTCGGCTACCAGCCTCGCGAGCCATGTACCGCGACGGCGCTTGGCGATCTCGGCCGCACCGGGCAGGAAGATGTCGGCCTCGCCGAGCCCCAGGAAACGAGAGACCATGTCCACCAGGTGGGCTCTCTCGCCCGCGGCAACAGCGAAGTGATGGACGGTGGTCTTCCACTGCCCGTTGACGCCCATGACGAGCGCCTCTTCGAGCTCATCGAAGGTGGCATCGTCCACGCCCACATAGAAGTGGGTGCCGAGCGTCTTGGGGCCGTTGACCACCGGCGCCTCGAAGGCAGCAAGCGAGAAACTGACGCCGTCCTCGCTGTTCCGGTTGCAGAGCCGGGCCAGCGTCATTGGGGTCCCCAACGGGAAGTCGCCGACTCCATCGAGGAAGGCGTAGGCCGGCCGTGAGGTCGGGATGATCCAGCCCTTCTTGGCCACGCAGTCGCGACAGTTGGTCGAGCTGAACGGCCCGCAGTGCCAGACCAGGATCCCGATGATCTTGCCGTCCTCGAGGAGCACCGTGATGGTGATGTCCGCGAACATCGGCGGCTTGCCACAGGGATCGAGGGCCTGAAGCATCATCATCGAGAGCAGGCCACCCTTGTCGGTCTCGCAGGCAACTGGCACGCCGAGCCGGAGTAGTTCACCACCAACCATGCAGAGCATGAGTTGGTAGTTCTCCATGCACGCCGGCCAGCAGTTGTGGGTCAGGCCATCGAGGTTATACTTCTGGCAGAGCTCGAGCTCCGCGATGATCGCTGCGGCGATCCTTTTGGCCGCCACTGGCGGGATCTGTCTGAGGTCGATGCCGCGCACCTGCATCGCCTGACACTCTGCCTCGAGCATCGACTGGTCGGAGTCCTGAAGCAAGCTGACCACGCGTCCGAAGAGCTCGACCTGGTCGATGGGGATCACCTCGACGCCGAAGCGGGTCCCCAGGACCGCCGGGCTGCATTCGATCGCTTCAAAGGTAGGCTGGTCGCCGCCGATCTGGCCGAGCCGTACGCCGTTCGACATGCTACGCACGGCCCTGGCTGCGGCGACGAAGTCGCGGAACTTGACCATCTCCTTCGGGCTGCCCGGCTGGCTCTGGCCAACGTAGTCGTAGTGGTAGACCCCGTAGTCGGCCACGAGCTTCGAGGCCGGCTGGAATCCGCACCAGGCATCGGTCTCGCGCGTGCCGTCGGTGTTCGGGTAGCCATCGTACGGCGCGAAGAGCAACACCGGCAGGCCGAGCTCCTTGGAGAGGACCGCCACCTCGTGCTCGCAACCGTAGTTACCGAAGCCCACCTCGAGCGCATCGGCACCCTTAAGCTTGAGTTCCGCTACCAGGCGACGAACGTCCGTTCCCGGAGAGATGACCCCGCCGTCGATGACGGCGATGCCCTTGCGGCGACCAAGCTCAATGAGCCTAGCCGCGTGCCTCGTGGGAGGCGCATCCTGGCTGAAGACCTCCCTGGAGGCGGTCACCAGGGCCAACCCAAGCGGCTGCTGGGTACGTCTGCCATCCTTCCACTGTCCTACTAGTTCTTCAGATCGCGTCTGAGTTGGCACAGCTTCCTCCTTGTATTCCCTCCGCATCATGCTTGAGGGTACATCAGTGGTCCGGCTCGATTGCTTTCTGCTTCCTCCTCCCTCGCCCTATAGGGCTTTGGTTGTCAAGAATGCTTACTGCTTACAGCAATACAAGAAAGAATATCAAATATAAAGAGCACAGTCAACCCCATTAGATAATTTCATATCTAATGGGGCAAGGAGAAACCCGCCTTAAAACAAAAACCGCCCTTTCGGGCGGTTTTTGCTGGTATCTCTAATTATCTATTCGTCTATTTATCCATTCATCTATCTTATACTTCAATTATCACTGGTATCACCATCGGTTTTCTCTCCGTTTCCGCAAATAGAAACTCGCCCATTTCCTGACGGATGGCTTTTTTAATAAAATCCCAGTTGGCCGGGTATTTTTCATTATGGCGGGCAAACATCTTTTTCACTTCCTGACGGGCTTTATAGACCAAATCTTCGCGCTGGCGCATGTAAATAAACCCGCGCGAAATTATATCCGGTGAGGTGACAATTTTGCCGTTTTCATGGTCAACGGTTAAAATCACGACAAAAATGCCGTCTTTAGCCATGGCCTGGCGATCGCGGAGAACAATATTACCAACGTCACCGACCCCTAAACCGTCAACTAAAACATAGGAAGCATCGGCTTTTTCTTGGGCAATTTTACTTTTGCCATTTTGAATTTCCAAAATCTGGCCGTCTTCCATCACAAAAGCGCGTTGTTCCGAGATGCCGAGTTCTTGAGCCAGTCTTTGATGCAAAACCAAATGCCGAAATTCACCATGAATCGGCATGAAATATTCTGGTTTGACGGTTGAAATTACCAGCTTTAACTCATCGCGTTTGGCATGCCCCGAAGAGTGAATTCTTTGGGCTTCGGAGCCGTAAAAAACATCCGCACCCTGCTTAAAAAGATTATTCAAATTATCTTGAATTGTTCTCTCATTGCCAGGAATTGCCGAAGCAGAAATCACCACGGTATCGCCCTTTTTAATTTGCACCTGCTTGTGTTCACCGGAAGCCATTCTGGCTAAAGCTGAATATTCCTCCCCTTGCGAACCAGTACAAATAATAATTAATTGATTGTCAGGAATATGGTTGATTCGGCGAATATCAACTAAGATATTTCGCGGTATTCTTAAATAGCCCAAATTCATCGCAATATTGATGTTCCGATCCATTGAACGACCAGAAATCGCCACTTTGCGGTGTGAACGTTGAGCCGCATTTAAAACCCCCTGGATACGATCCAAGCTCGAGGCAAAAGAAGTGACAATCAGACGACCTTTGGCTCTCCTGAAAATAGAAGACATCGTATCGTGGACAACGCTTTCGGAAACCGGCGTACCTTTATATTCGACATTAGTAGATTCCAAAAGGAGGAGTTTCACACCTTTTTGGCCCAATTCGCCTAATTTCTGGACAACTTTTTGCGATTCAAATTTATTTGGATCAAGTTTAAAGTCAGAGATATGCAAAACCCGACCTTCTGGAGTATCAATCACTAAACCAACATCATCTAAGAAAGTGTGCAAGAAAGGAATAAATTCAATTTTAAAGATGCCGAGTTGTATCTTGTCGCCAGCTTTAACAACCCGAATATTCGGGTTTTGCTCAAATTCCTTCATTTTGGCTTCGATAAAGCCAGCTGTTAACTTGGTCGCATAAATTGGCGCTTGCAGTTTCGGCCAGATGTAGGGAATTGCGCCAATATGGTCTTCGTGACCGTGAGTGAAAATAATGCCGCGGATTTTATCTTTTCTTTCCTCTAGATAAGCAATATTGGGAATAATAAAATCAACTCCCAGCATATCGCCCCGAGGAAACATAATTCCGCAGTCAACAATAATAATGTCATCACCGTATTCATAAACGGTCATGTTTTTACCGATTTCGCCGTTGCCCCCCATGGGAATGACTCTTAGTCTTGGCGTAAAAGCCCGAAAAACTTTTAAGGGTTTGGGTTGGCTTGTTTGCGGCAAGGTGGCAATGTTTAAGTTGTTCATAAGAAATCCTTTCAGGATTTAGAAAATAGAGATTAGAAAAACGAAATTAGTGATTACTTTTTTCTATTTTCGTTTTTCAATTTACTTTTTTGCGTCAATCTGACGCAAAATTTCTGGTATTTTTTTAAAATCTTCTTTTAAAGTGTTTTTTAAATTCTGTTGATAAAGCGCGGCGGCCGGGTGATAGAGAACCAGATACACCTGGTCGGCTTTTTTATAAGCCTTGCCGTGAACCGCCGAAATCGAACGGATTTGGGGAAAAAACTGATGCATGGAGTGTCTGCCAAGCGTTACAATCAATTTCGGTTTAATATTGCGGGTTTGATCATAAAGATAATTTGTCGTGCAGATTCGCACTTCCTCATCTAAAGGATCGCGATTATTGGGCGGTCGGCATTTGACCACGTTGGTGATATAGACTTCTTCACGTTTTAATTTAATTGACTTAAGCATACTTTCTAAAAATTGACCGGCTTCACCAACAAATGGTCGTCCCTCTTTGTCTTCATTTGTGCCCGGGGCTTCACCAATAAACATTATTTCTGCCTTGGGGTTGCCTTCGCCCGGCACAGCATTTTTCCGCCATCTATGCAAAGGACATTTAGTACAACCTTTAACTTCTATGGCAATTTCTTCAAGCGTTCTCATCCTAAAATATTTCTAGAGACCCCAGACTTAATAATAAATTCTTAGCACGATGACTATTCTCTTAGAGATCCCTGTCTCGGCTCCATTTGGGAGACGGACTTTTTGATGTTGTTTCCATTATATCATATGTTGATAAAAATGTCAACAGTTAAATTAAGATTTTAATTAAGTCCCGCGCCAAAATCACTTCGCCTTTAAAATATTTTTGGGCGTCTTTTTGGGGATCAAAATTTTTCAAATAATATGGCGCCATATGAGTTAAAACGAGCTTTTTAACCTCTGACTCTTGAGCGATTTTTCCGGCCTGCGGACCAGTCATGTGCGTTTTGGGCTTGACCTCTTCCGGCCAGCCAGCCTCCACCACCGCCAGATCAGCTTTGCTAATTGTTTGTTTTAATCCCTCACAAACACCAGTATCGCCGGAGTAAGCAAAAACCCGTCCCTCTGACTCTAAACGATATCCTAACGGATTAGAATTGGGATTATGAATTACATCAAAAGCTTTGACCTGCCAATTATCACTTTTAATATTATCGCCCGCTTTGATATCAAAAATTTCCATTTCCGGAGCAGATTTATGGCCTAAAAGCCCGATTTCTTTAAGAGCTTGCACTTTTTCGATTGTGCCTTTTGGCCCATAGATTTTCAAGTGGGATTTTCGCGGGATCCAATCGGTCGCCAAATCCGCCGGCGCAGCAATCGTAATATGAATCAAGGGTGCGATATCGGCAATATGATCAATGTGCCAGTGCGAAATAAAAATCGCATCAATTTGATTAACATGAACACCTGCCTCAAGCAAACGATTGATCACTCCACGACCAAAATCAAAACAGATTTTCGATTTACCTGTCTCAATTAAATACCCCGATCCGACCCGATCTTTCTCCGGCTGATAAGTCCCAGAGCCAAGTATGGTTAGTTTCATATCTTTGCCGCTTGATCGCCCAAGCAAACTTGATGTTCCATATCCCAAATCAACCAAGGTATAGGAGATTTATCCTCTTGAGGTGATTCGCTTGTGATAAGCTTTCGAATATTCCTCTTGAACTCTTCTTGAGATTTTCTAACTGCTTGCCCCGTCAAATTACCTTTTAGGAGTGAGCTAATTATTAAATTAGATGGCCCGAGAAATAAACTGGCTGTTTTATCCTCGAGGGGATGGGTGGTTTTATCCTCCTCATATAAAAATACAAAAACGTCGTTATAACCTATATAAGAAATTGTCCCTTTACTTACACAAGTTTTTCCAAGTTCTGCGGCAGAGCGACAAGACAAGGCATAAACGATACAATCACGGATTAATTCATCATTTTGACCCACTTTAATTAAAATTTGATCATTATGACCGGTCACTTTGTCCGAATCCCCGTGTCCGTTCAAAAAGAGCAGGCCGGGCCTCAATTTTTTCATCCTTCCATTAAAATCTTTTTGATTTGCTTTCTCTTCAGAGAGATCTAAAATTTGAAAATTTTTTTTATTTGCTTCTTCTATAACTTTGCCCGCCCAATAAAATAGATAATGCATCCCCGGGTCATGGCGAGATCGAGTTACTAAAAAACAATTGTTATTCATCTAAAAGAGCCCCAGTTTTTAACGCCTGGAGATAAGACATTTGAACATCAATAATTTTCTTACCGATTTCATCGCCTTCTTTAACATGAGAAATTAGTTGATCACTGGTGAAAGAAGAACCATCCGCTCCAATTGATATCTTTTTGTCAGAGGGCATGGCTTTTAATCTTTCAATGACTAATTGTCGGATATCCTCATCTAAAGAATCTTTTTGTTCAGCCATTTTGATCCTCCCTTTTTAAATAATTCTTAATCTTTCTAATTTTCCTAAAATATCTTCGCCTAGTTTTGTCTCTTCATCTATATATAACTTAGCCACTCTCCATGTTATCGGCTCTTTATGATCATTAACATTAATTACTAAGATAATTTCATCTCGCAAACTAAGAGGGAGATTATTGTAGATCTTATAAAATCTTTCTTTTTTGTCCATCTCAATTATATATTATAACGACCATTCCAAAAGACAATAGCCATTTAAACAATCTTTATATTCAGATATAGCTCTTATTGTCCTTCTTTTGGATTATTCTCCCGCGCGGCCTTAATACTCAAGCTCACCCGTCCCCTCTCCTTATCCACTTCCATCACTTTCACCTTTACCACTTGGCCGATTTTGAGTTCGCTAGAGACAGTTTCGACCCGACGGTCAGCAATCTGGGAGATATGCACCATGCCGTCTTTGTTGGGTAAAATCTGAACGATCGCGCCTATCTCTTTACCGCTATTCCTATCTTTAACGATTGATGTGACTGGTCCCTCATATATTTCGCCAATAACCGCTTCTTTGGTCATATTTTCAATAAAAGTAATCGCTTTTTCGCCCATGGCGGAATCAGTTGAGGCGACCATCACTGTGCCATCATCTTCAATATCAATTGAGGTGATTTCTTTGCCGCCGCAATCCTCAATTAACTTACGAATAATTTTACCGCCAGGACCGATCACCTCGCCGATTTTGTCAACGGGTATATGGATTGATTTAATTCGCGGCGCAAACTGCGAAAGCTCTTTCCTTGGCTCGGCGATAATCTTAATAATCTTTTCTAATATCTCGGCATTGGCTTTTCTGGCTTGCTCAAGCGCTTCCTCTAAAATCTCGATACTCAAACCCTTTAATTTTGTATCCAATTGGATCGCGGTAATTCCTTTTTTCGTCGCAGTCACTTTAAAATCCATATCGCCGGCAAAATCTTCAATTCCTTGAATATCGGTCAATATCTTGTGTTTTTTGCCATCTTCCGAAGTGATTAAACCGATCGCGATTCCCGCCACCGGCGAAGAAATCGGCACGCCGGCGTCCATTAAAGCCAAGGTTGAGCCGCAAGTTGAAGCCATTGAGCTCGAGCCGTTTGAAGCTAAAACTTCCGAGACAACGCGAATAGTATAAGGGAAATCTTCGCGCGAGGGAATCACTGGTGCAAGCGCTCGTTCTGCCAAAACTCCATGACCAATCTCGCGACGAGAAGCCGATCTCATCGGCCGCACCTCGCCAGTTGAAAATGGCGGGAAATTATAATGATGCATATAGCGCTTGGTCCCTTCTTCTTCCATTGTTTCGACTACCTGCTCTTCGCCAGGGGCGCCTAAAGTGACAATTGACAAAACTTGGGTCTGACCACGGGTAAACAAACCGGAACCATGGGTGCGCGGCAAAATTCCTACCTCCATTTCAATCAATCGAATTTCATCGATTTTGCGGCCGTCAGGCCTCGCTTCCTTTTCTAAGATCGCCTCCCGGACTTCCTTTTCCAAAACTTGGCTAAAAGCCGCTTTTAAATCAATTTGCTTATAATTGCCTTCAAAATTTTCCAGAACTTCTTTTTCGAAAGCCGTAATTTGCAGTTCGCGCTTTTCTTTATCAATCTCGTGGACTACTTCGGAAAGTTTTTTGCCGAGATATTTTTTTACTTCTTTAATGACTTCCGGTTCTTCGATCTCTTCAATTGTGTGCTTTGTTTCCGAAATCAGCTCTTTTTGAATATCGAGCGCTGGCTGTAAAGCTTCCTGACCAAATTTAATCGCTGAAAGCAAAGTTTTTTCATCAATTTCTTTGGCGCCGGCTTCCAACATCATTACTTTTTCTTTTGTCCCAGCAACAACCAAGTCAATTGTTGATTTTTTCAGCTCATCGACTGTCGGATTAATCACCAGCTTTTCTTCAATTTGACCCACGCGCACCGCGGCTACCGGGCCTTCAAAAGGAGCGATGGATTGCGCCAGCGCCGCTGAAGCAGCAATAATTGAGATTACGTCTGGGTCATTTTCCAAATCATAGGAAAGAACCGTAATAATCACCTGAACATCATTTTTATAACCTTTGGGAAAGAGCGGTCTAATTGGCCTGTCGATCAGTCGACAAGCCAAAATTGCCGCATCAGAAGGTCGACCCTCGCGTTTAATAAATCTTGAGCCAGAAATCTTACCGGCGGCGTATAAGCGTTCTTCATAGTCGACTAACAAAGGGAAAAAATCGACATCCTCGCGGGGTTCAGCGGAAATAACGGCCGTGGCCAAAACCACGGTATCGCCATAGCGAACAGTCACTGAACCAGAAGCTAAACCAGCTAATTTACCGGTTTGGATAATCAGCTCTCTTCGTCCGAGCTCGGTCTTAAATTCTTTTAACATAATGCTTCCTAGAGACAGAGGGCTATAAAGCAAGTAACGATATACCAGTTTGATATATCCTTATCCGCCTTAAAGCCCGATGCCTATTAAATTTTCAATGATCAATTCTCAATTTTCATTGAATTTTCAATGTTTCAAGTTTGAAAATTAAGTCATTGAGATTTGATTGTAAATTGAAAATTGTAAATTATTAATTTATTTCTTCAGCCCCAAATCTTTGATAAGTTTGTCATAATTTTTGGGTTCGTTTTTTTGTAAATAATTCAAGAGTCTCCGACGCTTGCCAACCATAATTAACAATCCCCGTCGAGAATCTGAATCTTTGGCATGTTTTTTTAAATGTTTTGCTAATTCGGCGATTTTTTCAGTCAGCAAAATCACCTGAACATCAGCTGATCCAGTATCTTTCTTATGTGTTTGGTACTTCTTGACAAGATCTATTTTAGTCATAATTCCTCTTTCTTAGTTTAGCATGTTTTTATCATTAAGGCAAGGAAAATGTCTAATTATTCTAATTAACCTAATTGACCTAATCAATACCCAATGTCTAATTTTGGGAAATTTCCCAATTGGGATTTAATTAGAAATTAGAATAATTAGGTTAATTAGGTCAATTTTCAAACCGCTCTGCGGCGCTGATATTCTCTCACTTTCTCGATAATTTCCGTTTCATTGGCAAGCAAAGTTGCTCCTGGTATCTGAAACGCCGCGGCTGCCTCGTGCCCACCGCCGCCAAAAATTTTAGCGATACTCGCCACATCAACACCCGAGGCAACCGCTCGAAGAGAGCCATGGAGCATATCCTCACGTTCCGCCAAAAGAAGAGCGAAATCAATATTGGGAGCGCTTTTTAAAAGTTCATCAATCACCCCGCTGGTTTCATCTTCGGTCGCGCCGGTTTCCATAAGATCAATCCGAGATACTTTGGCCCAAATAAAACGGTGCTCTTGATCTTGCCGTACTGATTCCAAAATTTTACCCCAGAGCTTGAGCGTTGAGAGAGGTTTGGTTTTAAAGACATGACGGATAATTTCTTGCTGATGGGCGCCAGCTGCCACCAACTGGGCGGCGACTGTCAAAGATTTTGGCGTCGTATTGGCGTTTTGGAAACTGCCGGTATCAGTAATAATTCCTGTCAGCAAGGCTGTGGCAATATCTTCATCGAGCAAGGGTTTCTCTCGCGCCAGCGATTCAATCAGCGAAACCAATATTTCCGAGGTTGAAGTCGCGATTAAATCTACCCAGTTGATTTTGCCGAAGAAATCATTGCCCGCGTGATGATCAATATTAATTACTGGCGTTTCATAAAATAACGCATTTTGACCTTCATAAAGGGTGCCCAAACGCTCCAGGTCAGAGGAATCCAAAACAATAATTAGATCGTATTTAAAAGATCCATAAGAGAAGCTGACATCTTCGTGGCGAAATGTGCCCGAATGTGGAGTGATCACTATATTCAATTTGTTCTCTTCCGGGATGTGCTTATACCCCAGCCGATCTACCTTAGTTTTTCGCGTGTCAATCGTAATAATAAAATCTTTTGTCCCTGAATAAGAATTATTGATTTCCGCAATATTTGGCATAAAAGAAAAGGTTGACGGCACGGTTTCTGGTACAACCGCGGTTACGTCTTTGCCGAGCTTTTTTAAAACTAAATACAAGGCCAAAAGAGCGCCGAGGGCATCTCCGTCGGGATTAAAGTGCGTTAAAACCAAAATTTTCTCCGCCGCCCGAATTTGTTCAGTTGTTTGTTGTTTGGGTGTTAATTCCATAACGTCCTTGACGATATATCGATTCTTAATGAATCGTTATAAGCCCATTATCATAACAGATAGCAAAAGACGGTGTCAAGAGTATAGAGACTGTCTTACTTTACCCCCACACCTTGTATTGTTCAGGTGTGGGGGTTTACAAATTTCCCCTTATCTGATATATTCAACGTAGTTGAATAAAATTTTCAATTATTAATTTTTAATTTTCATTGAATTTTTAATGTTTCAATGTTTGTTTCGCATGCAAATTGTTTAATTGATAATTGATTGTAAATTGTGAATTGAAAATTGTAAATTTAACCGGAGGTTGAATTGCCTATCACAAAATCCGCTAAAAAGGCTTATGTATCCTCAGAAAGAAAGCGCCAAAGAAACAAAGTTCAAGAAATCGAATTAGAAAAAAGCCTGAAAAAAGTAAGCGCTTCAAATGTTAACGAAGTGATTTCTAAGGTTGACAAAGCAGCCAAAACTCATCTTATCTCGAAAAACAAAGCCGCGAGATTAAAGTCGCGACTTACAAAAAAATTCGGGACACCAAAAAAAGTCAAAACTCAAAAGTCAAAAGTCAAAACTGTAATAAAAAAACCCGTAACTAAAGCTAAAACGGCCAAAGTTAAATAGTTTTTGCTTGAACTTATAACTTATTACTTTTGACTTATTACTTATCTCAAGGAGGTTTCTTGGATCGACCGCAGCAAGATAGAAACGAATCGCTTGAGCTCTCACCTCTGCAAAAATTTTTTTATGGCACCGGTTGTGCTTTTGAACTAACAAAATGGATCATCGTTGTTTTGGTTTTGGGTACTTTGATCCATTTCTTCGTTGGGACTTTGTTTATTGTTGATGGTGAAAGCATGGAACCGAATTTTCATTCAGGTGAATATATTTTGGTCAATCGTTGGCAATATAATTTTGGAAAGCCCCAAAGGGGCGATGCGGTTGTCCTCAAATTCCCAGGAGATCCTGAACACAAAAAATATATCAAACGAGTTATTGGTCTTCCAGGCGAAAAGGTGGAAATTTGGAGCGGCAAAGTTTATATTAACGGTCAAATATTGAACGAGTCATATCTCCCAGCTGGCACGATGACGCTACCAAACCTAAATCGGCAACTCCGCGATGATGATTATTTTCTTTTAGGTGATAATCGTCTTAATTCTTCGGATTCGAGAATCTGGGGAATTTGTCCAAAAAGAAATCTAATTGGGAAAGCATTTATGATTTTATATCCCTTCGAAAATAAGGGCTCTGTGGAGAAAGCAAATTATTAGAAAAACGAAAAAAGAAAATAGAGAATTTAATTTCGATTCTCATTTTTCTATTTTCTTTTCAATCTATTATCGGATCGTGCGACTTCGCTAAGTTCTCGGAAACATAGCCAATTAAAGGAAAAAGATTGTTGGCAAAACTTTCTAAGGTTATGATTCGTTCTTTTGATTCATACCAGTCTGGTTGTTTAAAGGGCTTTTCGCCAAAACGTTTCACCCAATCCACTTCTGCCCCCAAAACAATCGCGTAGGGCAAATATTTAGAAAATTTCCCTTGCACATAGTCTTCCACTGGAACCGGGGTTTTCGCGGCTAAATATTCTCTGAATGCGAGCCACTTTTGTAATTCTTGATTACCGCGCGGGGTACGAGCAGGCATCAAGGGCGCGAGGCGAATAACAAGCGAGGCTGCCACTAAACCGCCAACCCAGAAAATCAGGCTATATTTTGGCCCTGTGTCTGTAAATGCTTGATAAATAAACCCCGCGAAAGTCAAAAAGAATAAAACTATTCCCGTGTATTTATAGCCCAAATGAACCTTGGCCGGATTTTGGACAAAATAACCCTGGGTAGTCGCTTGGTTGTAAACACCCAAATAGAAATTAGCAATTTTACGCGAAAAAATATGCCGACCAATTCTCATTTCTACATCCTCGACGGTGCTTTTATAAGATGTGGGCATGAAAATTTTTGAC
>Ga0315277_10003224_pt1 | contig 22190 bp, 18 predicted proteins | sample YL17G05_15_MG_FD_203695 | JGI IMG/M metagenome (GOLD analysis project Ga0315277, IMG submission 203695) | Sediment microbial communities from Yellowstone Lake, YNP, Wyoming, USA - YL17G05_15 | ecosystem: Environmental > Aquatic > Freshwater > Lake > Sediment | place: USA: Wyoming | collected...
AGCCTAGGCAATTTCGCACTTACTATCACCATAGGAAAAAACGGGGTGAAAAACCGTGTTTTTTCCAATTTTGATTGGATCGATACTGTTATTTTTTGTGGAAAAACACCGGGTTCATAGGTTTTTCAGTATTTTTGCTGACTGAAAATCAGAAAATCATGTGAAGTGCGAAATGTGTTCTAATCAAGAAAAGAGCTTTCAACTGCGAAAGTCAGGCTGGTAATCAGAACCTTGTTTTTGAAGGAGAAAATAGAATTCCAGTTTTTGCCAAAATAGAAACAATGTCTTGATTAATTATCTAAACACATAATTATAGATTCTTTTAATTTTCATTTTGTTCATCTCTTTTTATAATTCGTAATTATATCTAACACATTTCAGTTTCAGCAAGAATTTTCTGTGCTCTATGTAGAAATGTATGTTTTTTGATAACTTTATTATAACCCCTCTGCGCAATTATATTTCTTTCATCTTCATTTTCAATATAATAGTTAATTTTTTCCAACAATTCCTTTTCGTTTTTATAGGATACAATCTCTTTATCAATATCAAAAAAATCCTCCAAGATTGGTTTATAATCAATTATTTGAAAACCTCCAGCCCCCAAAATTTCAAAAGTTCTTGGATTTAATGCACCTATTTGATTCGCTCTATGAATATTTAAACATATCTTCGAATTATTATAAATAGTATTTATCTCTTTGTGATTTAAAATATGATTATTTATATGTTTTTCAAGTTCTCTATACTTTATAAGATATTTGTATGCAATTAAGAAATTTATTTTTGCCCAAGTCTTTCCAAATATTTCTATATTTAATTTTGGGAAGTTATTTATCAAATTTATTAATAATTCATCTCTTATACGATATTCAAGGTTTAATCCTCCTTCCAAAGTTCCAACAAAACTCACATCTATATTTTTATCTGTAGATTGAGTTTTATAATAAAGATCAGAATCATATCCCATTGGTAAAAATCTACCTATCGTCTTATATTCTTTTAATACTGAGAGGTCACTCTGATCAAAGACATATACTATCTGGTAATATTTTAAAGCTCTCAATACATTTGAAAGAGGAGATATATTATCGTAGCACCAAAGGATAGGGATTATATTATTATTATTTGAAATTTTTTTAATTGTTTGCGGAAGAATTATATCTCCTTTCAAAATTAATAATAAATCAGGAGAAAAAGCTTTAATCTTTAAATATAGATTTTTATTATACGTTTGTATCCTGTTAAAATTAATTTTAAATTTATTTATTTCCAACTCTTGCTGTGTTTTAATTCTTCTAATTTTTTTATAGCAATATAATTTGATTCTTGGAATTGTTTTATCTAATGTAGGATAATATAAAATATTAACATCTTGATTTAATTTTTTAAAAGCTTCACTAATTGATGTAGTATAATTATAAAAATTGGGACCTGCGATAAGAATTTTTATAAAGTTAACCCCCCTTTAGCATTTATTAGAAATATTTCAAGTCCTCTATTTGTATAAATTTTATTTGAAGTATTATCACCATTTAATCGAATCAGGTCCTCAGGTGTCCATCTCCATAGCTCTTTTTTATTTGGTAAAATATCTTGTATATATTTTTTCCCAAGTTCACTGACCAAAAAATATACGTTTTCTTTATAGGATTTACCTATATAGCTATAATTGTTATAGTTGTAATGATCGGGAATATCCATTAAATCAGGAGGTGCTATATTTTTTGCTAAGATGATGTTTGAATACCCATATATCGTGCCATAAAAACGATATTGAGTTATTTTTTGTTCATATATTTTTAAATCATCATTTCTACTTTCAAAGAACCAATACATACCAGTATATTCTGATTTTAATACTTGATCACCATTTTTTCCTTGTAGATTAGAAGGATAAAATGAAAAAATTGATGTAAATATCAACACAAAAATAATTGTTATTAATAAAAAATTTACAAAAATTTTTTTTGGATTTCTTTTTAAAAATGAAATCATTACAACTAAAATTGGAAATGAAAAAAATAGAATATATATCAATATTCTTTCATAACCGATAAAATGTATAAAAATTCCGGTTATAGCTAATAACGAAAATATGCATATTCCTACGTAATTAAATCCTAAAAATTTATTTTTTATTATCAATGATTTATCAATATATAAAATATATATTAAAACTAAGAAAGCGATAAAAGATATTAAAAGTATTGTTCCATATTGAAAAAAAATCATCTTTGATATCTCTAAGTATGAAAGCATATACCGCTTAGCAATATTTATATCCGTGGCAAAAAATGGATTAGTATATCCAGATCCAATAATTATTTGATAAATAGATATAATTACTGCACGAAAATTAGTTCTAAAATTTACAAAGGAAAGATACCATGTTAAATAAATAATTAACGAAAATACTAATATAGAGGGATCTGGAAAATAATATAATTTTTTAGATTTTTCTTGATGGTTTTTTATAACTTTTTTTCTTATTAAAAATGTAATATCTAATATTAAAAACATGAGTATTAAATAAAGGGTTGTTAATGGATGAAAGAAGATTATGTTTATAAGAAGTAGGATTACAAGTAAATTTTTTTTCCATAATTCGATATCATTTTTATGCCATATAAATAATATCAATGGGATAATGCAAAATGAAAAAAAACTTGGAACCATTTGGTTATTTCCAAAAACTAAAAAAGATAATGGTAGTAATAAAATTAAATATTTATTATAATTTCCTAAAAGTTCTTTTAAAAAAATATAAAAAAATATTGTAAACATAAATGAAAAAAATAAAGGGGTAATAAATGTTAATATTTCTAGTTTTATTCCTGCGATTAGATAAATTTCTGTATCTATTATATGCATGATAGGATAAAAATTATTTGAATCAAAATGTCCGGTAAATAGAATATCCTTAATTAACCCAATATGGGTAAAAGGATCATATCTTCCGTAAATAAAATAACCTCTAATGTAGGGTATTATAAAAAATGTAATTGTTAAAATAAAAAACAATAAAACACACATTTTTTGAACAAATAAATTTTCGGTATTAATTAAAATCATAATCATAGATATCAGAAAAAAAATAATGTATATAATCCAAAAAATTAGAGGATATTGAGGATATATTGACAATTCGAATTCATTTTTTTCAGGACTAATAATTAAATAATAAAACAATATTAAAACATTTAGAAGTAAAATTAGACTTAAAAGTAAATTTATTCGAACTGCTTCTTTTTTTTCCATATTTTACGCTTTTGTATATATCTAATATTTTTATTCCTATAATTTTCTAAGATAAATTTGATTTAAAATAAATTATTTTCTTATAGATATCTATAGTACTCAGAGCAATCTTTTGCCAGGTGAATTGTTGTCCATACTGTATAATTTTTTCATGATTCCAGTTACAATTAAGTGCAGTTATTATTTTATTTGCCAATTGGTTTGAATTTGCAGGATCAACAAGTAAACCATATTCTTCAGATGTTATTATCTCTGGAATTCCCCCAACATTGGTTCCAATAAATGGCAAACCAATCCCTAAAGACTCAAACATAACTGTGGGATTTCCTTCATCCAAGCTGGGTAGAACAAAAATATCTGCTGCATTCATCCAATAAATTATCTCTTCGTTTGGAATATAATCTAATAATTTTACATATTTATTAAGATTTTTTTGAGTAATTTGTTTATTTAATTGATTTTTTAATGGACCAATACCACCAATATAACAAACAAAATTGTCATTGTGTTTTACTACCTTTTCAATGGCTTCAATAAGAAATTTTTGTCCTTTTTCTTTATACAACCGAGCAATATTGATTAAAATTTTTTTATCATTTTCTAAACCCAATTTCTCCCTTGCTAAATTTTTATTTATTACTTTTAGAAAGTCTTGATTATAACCATTTGGAATATAGTAAATTCGATTGGGATTTGCACCGATTTGTATGAAATGCGGAATATCTTTATTGTTTACTCTTATCAATGCATCAGCATTATTTAGTGTCCACTGAACATTTTTTGGTATTTTTTTATTAATACTGTTTAAATATGTCATATTTTCATGGAGTGTTATTACAACTGGGCAATTGAAAATTTTCCCCAACTGAACACCAATATAACCCTGAGGCCAAATAAAATGAGAGTGTATCAAATCAAATTCAATATTATTTGTATTAATAAATTGCTCAAATTTTTTAATTAGTTTTTCCCCCATTCTTTTATTCATTCCATCAGGAATTAAATAAATTAATTCAAGCAATGAGACATTAATGTTTTCAGGTAATTTTTCTAAATCGGCTATTTTATTTTTTGTATATAATCTAACATGGTTAAACCAATTTCCATAGGGAATATAATTAGCAATTTCTACAAGTTTATTATGATGGATGATAACATTATTCTTATTAATACATTTACTTTCAGCTTCTACAAAACCTTTAATAAACCATCTATAGAAGGGTGCAAGAGTTAATATATTTAAATCATTTTTCATAGTTAATGCCCTTTCAGTTTGTATTTTATTTTTTTTTGTAATTCCTTGACTTGTTTTTAACCGTTGTCACCGTTGTTCCTTTTTTTCTTCGGATTTATATTTACAATTTGCCTAATCATTAGAAAATCTTCCTTTGAAAAACCTTTTATAAGAATAAAGACAAAAAGGTAAATAAAAATTGAAAGTGAAATTAGGAAAAATAGATTTATTTCATTAAAATAAAAAACAAAAAAACACATTATTATACAAGCTATTACTGGTTTAGCGATAAATTTATGAATTTGGATTTTGTAAACAAGTTTTGAAATGAAATAATAACATAATATAAGTGATAATAACGATGTAATTATAGTTGCTATGGATGATGCGATATAACTATATTTTGGAATGAAAATTAGATTTGTCACTACATTTAGTAACATGCATAGAAAGCTTATTATAAAAGCTAGTTTTTGTTTATTAACCGATGCCAATAATGTTCCATACATATAAGTTAAAAACATAATTGGAATCGCCCAAATAAGAATCTGAAGAGCAATTATTGAATGAGTAAATTCGGTCTTATAGACAAAAAGAATAATCTTATCCGCTAGGAGGGTTGTCCCTACTGCAATTGGCAATGAAATGGCAAATAAATATTTAATAGATTTTTCATAAATCAAATATAATGACTCCTTTGAGGATATGTAATAATTCGATAAAACTGGATAAATTGAACCTACAAAAGCTATTGGAATAAACAGTAAAACCTCTATAAATTTGTATGAAGCACTGTACCAACCTACTACCAAATCTCCTTTCAGTACGGAGAGCATAACCACATCAATTTTAGATGCAATGATATTAACGAATCCCAATAGAAAAAATGGCCATGCATTTTTTATTGTAATTTTCCAAAAGCTTAGATCAACCTGTAATTTTGGTGGTGAAAATTTTAAAAACGAAACAATATAAACATATATTAAAATAAGTATGCTAATAAAAAAATATAATAAAGCAAAACCAATAATACTAAAATTTTGAGATATTGCAAACAAAGCACCACAAAGCAGTAGGATATTGTTTAAGATAGAGCCGATGGCTTGATACTCCATTTTTTCAAATGCTTGAAAAATCGAGTAGAATATTTTTGTTAATGAACCTATCATCATAGATAAAGCAATTAGATAAACAACTACAGTTGTCTCCCATGGATAATCTAATAGTTTCAAAATGAGAACAATTAATCCAAAGATAATGATGATTAAAATAAACCGTATTGCTAATATATTTTGTATGTACTTATCTATCATAGATTTATTACGAGCGACTTCTCTAACTATCAATTCATTGTAACCAAAATTAGTAATAACATCAAATATTACGGTAAGAGCAAGTGCAAAAGATAAAACACCAAAACCCTCCGCTCCAAGATAACGAGCTGTGTACATAATAAACAGAATATTAAACAAACCACCTATGACTGAAGATAAGATGAGCACTGTTGTATTTTTAGCAATTCTTTTTACGGTATCCATTTTTGTCCCAGCATAGTTCCATAAATTCTTATATTTAACTCTTAATGAATCTTAAATACTTTATTTATATCTTTTTTTTACACTCTTAGAATGTTTAAAAAAATAATATTACCTTACCTTTAGGAGAAAACGTTATAATTATTATATGAGAAAATTCATAGAGAATAGTAAGAATAAAGAGCTCTTATCTCAAACTAGGATCAATTATTAAAAGGATATAAATAAAACAAATTCTCTTGCCTCTGTTAAATCGTAGTTAATCTATCTTTTGTATTCTAGCAATTAACGGTTTCCACCACCATTCGTTAGTAACATACCAGTGAATTGTTTTTTTAAGAGAACCAATAAAATTTTGACTTAACAATGGCTTCCATCCGAGTTTTTTGATTTTTGTTGAATTAATAGCATAGCGACGATCGTGACCTGGTCGATCTTTTACATGTTTAATCAGCGATACTGGCTTTTTCGTCTCTTCTAAAATAATGTTTGTGATCTCTAAATTAGTATGCTCATTATCAGCACCAATATTGTAAATATCCCCTATCTTTCCTTTACGTCTCACAAGATCGATGGCTTTACAATTATCTTGAACATAAAGCCAATCCCGTATGTTCAAACCATCACCGTACATAGGTAATGACTTATTATTGATGGCTTTGATAATAAACAAAGGAATAAGTTTTTCAGGATATTGATATGGACCAAAGTTGTTGCTGCTGCGAGTAATACATACGGGTAAACAATAGGTAACAAAAAAAGAGTTCACCAATAAATCTGCTGACGCTTTCGACGCTGAATATGGGGAAGACGGATGAAGAGAATCTGTCTCTTTAAATGAACCTTTATCAATACTCCCATATACCTCATCTGTAGAAATCTGGATATACCGTGCAATATCAAATTTTCTACAAGCCTCCAACAACGTAAACGTTCCAAACACATCTGTTTTAATGAATACATCTGGACGTACGATACTTCGATCAACATGGGACTCCGCAGCAAAATTGATAATATGATTGATATCTTCCTTTTTAATAAGTTTATTTACACTGTCAGCATCACAAATATCTCCTTTTACAAATTGATAAGCAGGATTATCCTTAATGTCTCGTAGATTATCGAGATTACCCGCATACGTGAGTTTATCATAATTAACCACTTCAATATCCTCATATTTTTCTAATAGATAATGGATAAAATTCGAGCCGATAAACCCAGCACCACCGGTAACCAATACCTTCATTTTTTTTCACCCATGCTTCTTCCCAGGCTCCAATCCCCAATCATACGATATTTCATCAGTATCCGGAGGAAGTCGATACTCATCTGGTTTCTCATACTCATAAAGCCCTGAGGGAATATTAATAAAATATGCTGTTTTTGTTCCAAGCGCTTTAAAACCATGATAAACCAAAGGTGGGACAGTAATTAAAATCGGTTTATTTTCACCAGTAAAAAACTCATTTAGTTCCTTATATGTCGGAGAATCCTTACGAGAATCATAGAGTGCGACCTTCATCGTCCCATGAATGCAAGTAAAGTTATCAGTCTGTTCTTTATGCAAATGCCAAGCTTTTACCACCCCTGGATAAGCAGTAGTGAGGTAAACCTGTCCGAATTTCTCAAACCACGGATCATCTTTTCGAAGAATCTCCATAAGCCAGCCTCGTTCATCAAGAATTATTTTTAACTCCTTTATTTTTACACCTTCTATCATAAACATACCTCTGAGTTATCACCAACCACCAGACGTCTACCATTGGGTAAACCTTCTTTTTTAAAAATTTTAACATCCCGACCGACGAGTGAATCAATTATTCTCTCACAATGCTGTATCGAAGCACCGTTTAATACCACCGAGTCTTCAATTTCTGAGCTAATAATCGTACAATTATCCCCAATACTTGTATAAGGACCAATATATGAATTACTTATCCTACAGTTTTTACCAATTAGAACAGGACCTTTCACCATCGAATTATTATTAATTACTGTATCTTTTTCAATTTTAACACGACCCCGGATCTCTGATGAAAAAACTCGTCCCTGGTTACCCGCAGAAATATCGTCTAAAATCAAACGATTCGCATGTAAAATATCCTCGGGTTTCCCTGTATCTTTCCACCAGTTCTTTACCAAAGAAGCACACACCCGATAGTGATGATCAATCAACCACTGAATCGCATCGGTTATTTCTAATTGATTACGCTTAGATGGTTGTATTTCGTTTACCGCATCAAATATTTTAGATCTAAATAAATAAACACCAATTACCGCAAGATCCGTTTCCGGATTAATTGGTTTCTCAACAATTCTCACAATCTCCTTATTTTCATTCAGAGTAGCTATACCAAAATCCTTAGGATTATTCACTTCAGTAAGAAGAATACTTCCTTCATAATCAGAATCTTCAAATTTCTTCACATGATCGATGACGCCTTCTCGTAGTATATTATCACCAAGATACATTATGAAAGAATCGCCCTGAAGAAAATCCTGTGCAATCTTTATAGTATGTGCAATACCCAGAGGATATTCCTGCTCAATAAACTCGATATGTGCATCCCAGGGTACAGTCTTCACTGTGTTAATAACCTCATCCTTATTTGGCCCAATTATAATACCAATATTTTTAATACCTGCTTCAATTAAAGCTTCAATTCCATAAAACAAAATCGGTTTATTAGCGACAGGTATAAGCTGTTTTTGCTGAGAATATGTCAATGGCCTCAACCGCGTTCCAAACCCTCCAGATAAAATCAAACCTTTCATATTTGTCCCTCTATTTCTTTTTTAAATAAATTTAAAGATTCCATTATCAAATATGGTTTTTTAAATTTAGAAATCTTTGACACATCGAGTGAAGAATCCTTTGGTCTACGAGCGATCCAATTCATGTCCTCCATTTTAATAACATCAATAAAAGTTTCATCGAAATTAAATATATCGGCGATACTCTTCACAAAAGCATATCTACTAATACGTTCTCCCCCAGCAGTATGAAAAATACCAGTTTTATCTTGGTCAATCAAAGCAACTAGCTGTTTTGCAAGATCACCATTAAAAGTTGGGGAAACATATTGATCTGTTACAATATTAAAATTTTTTTTATTTTTGAACATATCAATAACCCATGTTACGAAATTTTTCTTTGCAGCTCCATAGATAACAGATGGTCTAGCTATCACAAAATCACTACAAATATTTGTAACAGATTTTTCTCCTTCAAGTTTTGTTATACCATAAAAATCAATAGGATCCGTAGCATCTTCCTCTTTGTATCTTCCTTTGTTTCCATTAAAAACATAATCCGTAGAAATATACATAAACTTAGCATTTAATTTTTCTGTCGCATTTGCGACATTTTCAGTGCCCTGTACATTAACAGCAAAAGCAATATCCTTGTTTTTTTCACACTCATCAACATTTGTATACGCTGCTGTATGCACAACAACATCAGGAGAAATCTTTTTTAATACCTGGATAACATCATTCTTTTGTGTAATATCAATCTGAAAACAATTTTTCCCAGCAATAGGTTTTTTATGAAATAAAACGTAAACATCATACTTATTTTCTTCGAAAATCACTCGGAGTTTTGCTCCTAAAAGACCACTACCGCCTGTGATTAAAACTTTCATCCCTTAAGTCCTCTTTTTATGTAACATACTATCAAGGAAACAATTGATTAAATATTAACCTTTAGTAAGAACACTAACACTTTCAAAATAAATAATAAGTTACATACCAAAAATTTCCTTTAAAATCCAAACAATTACCCTAGTACAAAAAAATCAAACGCCTCTTATTGCAAAACCGAAGTCTTACATGCATTCTGATAATCCTATGAAATAATTTTAGATATTCTTTTACATCCACTATTCATTCTACTAGGGATTTATAATCAAGATTTTTAAATTTTTTATAAAACCGTCTCAAATAGTTATAGATAAACCAGTTTTTATTAGTAAAAGCAAAAAACAGATAATATAAATTCTTAAGATAAAAAGGATTTAATCGAATTGCTTGATAAACGTACTGCAGTGTTTTTGCTTTTTCACCAAAAAGAGAAAATACCTCACTGCTAGTCAATAAAATTTTACCTTTCAATTTATCCGAAATTTCATCAGCATATCTCTGTAAAAAATAGTCATTTATTATTATCCGATCTCTTTGCCACCCCTCCTCATCGGAGAGTATAGTATTTCCTCCATGAATTCTATACATTGCTAGAGATTCGGAAAAAAAGAAATATTCATATTTCTTTGCTAAATCAACATAGTATTGATGATCATTTAAATATTTCAAAGCTTCATTAAAACGGATATCTTTTGCATTCTTTCTTTTAAAAATCATGCTTGAGCCAAATATAAAATTTCCTAGCAAAAGAATTTCAAAGATATTTCCGCTCTTTTTCTTTTTTGATGCCCCTTGTTTTTGAGTAAATAATTCTCCAGTAGGATTACCATTATTGTCAATAATTTCTCCTTCAGACCACACTATAAGATCCTCATTTTTCATCAGTATATCAATTTGCTTTTGAATTTTATCTTTATGCCAAACATCATCTGATCCAATGAAGGCAATATACGTTCCTACCGCCTTTTCAATACCCTCATTTAAGGTTTTCGCAATCCCCCTATTTTCCCCATGAAATACGGTCTTAATCCTACCATCCTTCTTACTATAATCTTTGATTATTTGCCTAGAATCGTCTTTAGATGCATCATCAATAATTATCAATTCTAAATCAGTAACAGTTTGATTTAATACACTCTTTATCGCTATGGAAATAAACTTTTCATGGTTATAAGACGTCATAATTATACTAACTAACGGCATTTTTTATCACTTTTTATATACGTAGAAACATCTACTCAATACATATTCTTTTTTTTTATTATTTTTCACCCAATATCTTAATATATTCCACAATTTTTTCGATTTCCTCATCATAAATAAAGGGATGCATTGGTAATGAAATAATCTCCTCAGATATCCGCTCTGTAACTGGTAACTTGTTTTGATAACCCAAATTCAAATAGGGTTTTTGCATATGAACAGGAACTGGATAATGAATTAACGTCTGAACATCATTTTTCTTCATCGATTGTATCAGATTATCCCTATAATTGCATCTTAGTACATAAAGGTGATAAACATGTTTTGCGTATACCTTCTCCACAGGGATGACTACATCTAAATTATCCAATAGTTCATCGTATTTCTTGGCCGCCGTTCTCCTCTTTTTGTTCCATTCATCTAAATATTTTAGTTTTACTCTCAGTACTGCAGCCTGAATTTCATCTAGTCTGCTATTTACACCAATAAAATCATGATAGTATTTTTTAGGTTGACCATAATTTCTTAACATTCGTAGATTCTCAGCCAACTCTGCATTATCTGTTACAATCAGGCCTCCGTCTCCATACCCACCAAGATTTTTTACGGGATAAAAACTAAAACACCCTATATCACCAATACCTCCCACCTTCCGACCGTTATATTCCGCGCCATGAGCCTGACATGCATCCTCAATTACTTTTAAATCATATTTTTCTGCAAGCTCCATGATGGGTTTCATATCAGCTGGATGACCATATAAATGAACAGGAAGGATAGCTTTTGTCCGGTTGGATATACTATTTTTAATCTGGGTAACGTCCATAGTGTATGTGTCTGGATCTATATCGACAAATACAGGTGTAGCTCTATTCCGTACAATTGAATCTACCGTTGAAATAAAGGTATGAGAAACAGTAATAATCTCATCACCATCTTTTATACCAAGAGATTTCACCGCTAGAAAAAGAGCATCAGAACCAGAATTTACCCCGATACCATATTTAGTACCAATATACTGAGAAAATTCATCCTCAAACTTTTTAGATTCCTCACCTAAAATAAAATATCCACCCTGAAGAACCCTTTCAATTGTCTGAATTATTTGTTCTTTTACTTCCCCATATTCTCTTTTTAAATCACAAAAAGGAATCATCATCCTAGCTATTGAACTTACCTTTTTAAATGTATAGGAAATTGAATCTTCATCCTTCAATACACTTGCTAGACTAGCAGACGTTTGCTCCTCCAATTTTTTCGTGATGAAAACCCTTATGATTTGATTAACAGAGAATTTTTATGCTACTTTCATATATTTTATGAAAATATTATTCGATGAATTTTCTTATTTTTCTACTAAAAATATTTTCTTTCATCTATCGTGGATAGAAAAAAAATTAATTACTACAATCATATTTTACACTCCTACATACAAATATTTTTCAAAAAAACTCCCTCAGGGAGTAGAGACTGCTCTCTGTAAAGTCTTTTGTAGTTCATCCGGGATGAGATTATTAGCTGGTTTGAGTATTACGTTTGGCACCCCATCAAAGATATTAAACGCCTGCCTCAGTACATGATCATCCCAGATGGTTTCAAGATCTTCTTTGTTAAGTCGTTGAGACAGGATCCTCGTCCTCCAGCTCCTGCTAAGGATAAAAACGATTCTCTTGTTTGATTTATTTGCTAGGCTCTTACTTGTGTCATACTTACTCTTGAGTTCTTCCTCAGGGGTGAATTTACGGTTTTCTAACAACCACGCCAGTGAAACCATGTCATGTGTAACAATGGAATCAGAGGAAATAATTAGACCTATCTCGGGTCGGGCAATATAACCTTCGTTCGGCCCGAATGTCGTAAGTACCTTGTCTGCGACGGTTAATATTAACCGTTGTTTTTTTACTAATGTTGGAACAGTATTAGCCTCAGCAATCTTTTCATAAAATGTTTTTGCGTCTCTATGGAGCTCACTTCGAGTATCGGTACGCCAGTACCCAACAGCTGCTTTCATTCCAAGGGTGGAACCAGCCATCATATGCCGTCCGCATCGTGGTAGAAGAATGATGTGATCCATCTCTTTAAGGATCGACGGCATCATTAGTGGTTTTTTCCAATTAGTTCCTCTCATGGGACTCTCAGCATAAAACCCCCCCCATCCTGCTTCTTCGAAACCAAGGAGTTCCCCTCCAGCATCCAGAGTGGCTTGAGCAATACCGACATTCTCCATAATTCCACGAGTGCTACCGTCCAAATCATCAGGGTAGAAACGGACATCCGTGATACCAGCAAGGTCCCCAACTACTATGCGTCCTGCTCCCTTTTCTTTGAGTAATCTAATCATTGCCGTGATCGCAAGGGGATCAGTAGTTGCTGGATAGGCTGTTCCATGGTTCACCACTGGTTTGATTAAGACAGAATCATCTTGTTTTAACCATGAAAAGTCTGTTGCTTCTTCAGCGGCTTTCTGTATCGTCTTTATTTTTTCACCATATGATGCATCTTGTTGCAACCCTGCTAGAAAGGTAGTTGCCGAGTGCGAAGTAAGAGATTTTTTCATCCTTTCATACTGTGTCATTTTTTGAATTCACTCCAAATTATAGTAGTATCGAAACCTGTTTTTATATTTGTATGTTAGGGATAAACAAAAATCGCGAGTAAACTACCGCAGATATTACATTAAACGAATGTTCAATCTCCCATATCGTATTTCAGACTCTTATAAAATTTTGCAGCAACTGCTATCCCCAAGATCAGAGATCGACCGTACTGGAATTTAATGAAAACGACTCCAAATCGCTCTATTTAAAATAGTTTTGAGTACAATATGAAAAAATTTCTCATCTAGGGTTATTAAGTGATATTCATCTCATAGAAATCATATGTAGTTGTTCGCGCCCCGAATCGTTCTTTAAAATGAGTCAATCCAACATTTAAAAATCGTCCATTTTTCTCAGTAGATATTCCAAAATCAAAATATCTTTTATCCCCATAATAACCATCAACTATTAGAGCGTTATATAAAAAAAATGAGGCGCCTAACTTTTTCCCTTCGAAATTACTTCCGCTATATTGAACATGGGCAACATTTTTGCTCTCATAGATAATAGCTCCTGAAATCATGTTATTATCCTTATACACTCCAAACAGTGTAATATTCTCAGGAAATCTCTTTGCAAGAAGCTGTATTTCATCAACGGTATGAACGGGTGCTACACCATATTTTTTTTGGAGAATCTCCTCTTCAATAGACATAAAAATACTAAAATCATCACTCTTTTTTACTTCTAAATCGATTCTCTTGCCTTTAGTGATATAACGTTTAATCCCATTATCATATGGTGCTTTTTCGTTCATGGAGATCGTCGAAGAAGCATCCCGCCGTATGAGCCGTGCATTATTGAGAAAGAGAGCATAGAGATCTTCTTCTGCTGGTATATCATGATAGATATGTGGTATTGGTTTGTAAATAAGTTTGGTAATCCCTTGATTTTTTAGGTGCACTTTTAATGCATCAAAAATTGCTACCATTTCAGACTGCTTCATTTCATTATTTGAAACGACCCCGCCATAGGTCAATCCCTGATGACTAAATAGAGTATCATCCTTGATATTAGCAGGCATCACTGCAATTAATCTATCACCATCAAAAAACAGCAGAGAAAAATCTGTATATCTATCTGAATGATATTCCATATATTCCCTATAGAAAAGAAAAGTACCATTTTTTGATCTAGCAATAAATTCATCCCAGAGATGTTTCTGGTTGTGTTCATATCTAATAATGTTTATTTTTTCCATATCTCATCAATAATCACACGGGAAATACATATGCTTCCAAATAACTATTTTGGATAAAATCTCCAAAATAGTTGCTTTTCATAGTCAACGTATTATTCTTTTCCAGTTATTAGTCTACCACTATCTTTTTAAAAGTTTCGTAGGAATTTACTGTGACTTCTTTGGTATAAAGCTCTGATACAATAACTAAACAGATAGCCCCTGGAGTAAAATTATTCAATTCGTGCCATATCATCGGAGGCACATATAAACCGAGGTTTGGTTCATCTAAATGAAAACTTATTCTTTCAAAACCATCATCTAAAATAACATCAAAACTACCGCCGATAGCGATTATTAATTGATGAAGGTTTTTATGGACATGTCCTCCTCTATCTATCCCCGTTGGTGTATCATAACAATAATACATTCTCTTCATTTCAAAAGGTATCTGATTATTTTCTTCAACATAGGTAAGATTCCCCCGAGAATTAGTTATTTTTGGAAGATTTATCAATCTGCATTCTGAAATACTCATACTCCATCCTTCCAAAGGAAAGTAATATCTGTGAGAATATGTATTTTTCTCATCAATTTTTTATCATCTTACCCAACTATACCTCATATAAAATTACTATATTTAAACTACTACACTCACTGCCACTAAAGTAAAATGGAGACGTGCAAAAATATACTGTAAATACTAAGAACATACCCTCACTTTTTAAGAAATTAAAAAAATATTAAAAAGAATACACAAGTGATTTATATTTTCATAAGGAATCCTATACTGTCCATGATTTATCGTCTACATCTCTAAACTTTCGATTATATTGTCTAATAACTTATATTATTCCTATAAACACAAACCATCAAAATCACTATTCCACGTTCACCATGACTCAAAACAAAACATAAATATTATTCCTAATAAGTTTCAACTACAAAATATTCCTCCAATATTTTCCAAAATTCCAAAAATAATTACAACATAGGAACTCTTATAAAAAATAAATTGATACAATTCGAATAAATGGCGAGAAATAAGGTTAACGAACAACTCGGAATAATTTATAAAAAAATAAAAAAATTACTCTTACAAAATAAAATAGATACTTATCGTTACTATAAAGTACCATATATCATTCAGATTGAACCAACCAATTATTGTAATCTAGAATGTATTTGTTGCCCAGTACCCCAGATGTCAAGAAAAAGAGGATATATGGACTTTAATTTATTCAAGAAAATTATCGACGATGCATCACAGATTGGAGTGAAACAAGTAGATTTATTTCTACACGGTGAACCACTACTCCACCCTCGTTTCATAGAGATGGTTGCTTATATTACAACTAAAAAACTCCGCGTTATCATTACGACCAACGGAATGTTATTTGAAAAAGAAAAAACTGAACAACTGTTACATTCAGGACTGAACAGTAACGATCTAGTCCTGTTCTCCATTCTGGGATATTCAAAAGAAGTTCATGAAATGATTCAGAAAAGAGTCACTCATGAAAAAGTAGTAAACAACATTCGTTACATGATGGAATTGCGGAAAAAATTAAATTTAGACGGGCCAAAAATTGGAGTAGAATTTTACATCATACCGGAAAATGAACATGAAAAAAACCAATATGAAGAATTCTGGCGCGAAATCGTAGATAGTGTAAATATACATCCTGCTTCGGAAGCCTGGGGAGACGTAAAAAAACAAGAAGCGAAAAATCCCCCTCGAAAAAAAAGCTGTTGGCTACTCTGGAAAAGAATGTGCATTACATGGGATGGATATGTAACATCTTGTACCTCAGACGTAAATGGAGAATATCTCTTAGGGGATTTAAATAAACAATCAATACGTGAAATCTGGAATAGCGAAAAAATGATGTCTCTTAAAAAGCTACATAAAAACAGAAAATTTCAAGAAATACCTTTATGCTCTCACTGTGATTGGGACACGTAAAATTGTTTATGTATTTCAACATTCATAGGCTTATTGCGACATACAATATTTTCTCAAAAAAGAGTTCATTCAAACAATACTCAATTGAAGAACTATAAAAAAGATGGTCAAGCATTCTTCTCCTATCTCTCTAAAACCTAACAATGCAGGATATATCCTTGAAGCAGGAAAATAAAAAATTTAACATAAAATACACTTTTTGATAGTGTTGAGACATCAAACAACAACAACAACAACAACAACAACAACAACAACAAATCTTGTTTATATTAGCGAGCGTAAATATAAATAAAAATTGGTTAAAAATTGACAGTGAGATTTGCTGAGCAATTTATAACATATATAAAAAAAAATAAAGAAAAAAGAAAGAGGACACTCGTCTATGTTTTTATTGAATTATTGATTTTAACATTTTATGTTAAATGATATTACGCGGCGCCTAAATCAATGATGAAATAGAGTGCCCAACTGTTTCCAGGGAATTGTAGTGCGTTGTCTGCCCATGCAGTTTCTGTACGTCCATCGCAGTCACAATACACAACAGCATGAGCTGCTATATAAAGAAGTCCACTATAAGAAGGTGATAAGCCTAAATCTACAAGATGGATAGTATGTGTTACCACGTCTTCACCGGGATCGTGTTCTGATTTATACTGGAAATGCCCTATCTTCGGATTCCCTTTATTGTTGTGTGGTATACCGTCAAGCGATGTTGCCACTGCGAGATGGGTTTCAGTTATTAGCCAACAACCATCTGTAGTATAAGTTATAATCAAATCTGGACCTTGATGGCTCACATGAACATTTCCGACAACCGTATGTTGTCCTGCAATAAGGTCACTATCTCTTTCGCATGCTGATACACCTGACATCATTGATAAAAATAGAATGCTGGCGATGCTTACTGCTACAATTTTTCCAATATACTTTATTTTCTTCATTTTTTGCCTCCTAAAACAAATTAGATGATAATTATAATTAATATGTTATATATATACTTTTTTATTGAACCAAGCTAAAAAATTATTAGTTAGAATCTCGGAGATAGATACGCTCTATTTTTTATATCCATCTGCAGAGTGCAATCCGATGAAGAAATCAAATTTAACAAAAAAGCAAAAAGGATCATAGATACAAAAAAATTATGCTCTTCCGTAATGAAATAGGAGTTCCACCCCTATAACCCCATTCCGCCTTCGCTCCTCGGCAAGCCCTATCGGGCGTTGCCGTATCTCACTCGGCGGTCAAGTGCTGTTGCTGGTCATCAATTACCCTCACGTTGTGATGTTGTTGCTGATCGCGCAGGTAGACCGATGATTCTTCGAGATTGGTCAACCCAGTAGATTCATAGTGTTCATATCCACTCCAGAATCCACCATGTGGATAGCGCTTACGAAATCCAGGGTGCGCCTCACACATCTTTCTTGAAGTATAGGACTTTATAAGGATCTCAGCATTTTGGATGGAATACCGTTTAGGAATGTTGATTTGGAAATGAATATGGTTTTCAGCGAAGCCGAATTCGCCGAACTCAAAACCAAAACATTCCAGATCCCGAAACGCTTGAATGCAGGTATCTATGTGTCTTTATTTTCGAAAATTTCGGTATCTATTATGGGTGGGAAACATCATTGTCACCCAGTTGTTTCGTGTGTCAGTCGCTGGCTTTTTATAGCTACCGCCATATACATTTTTCATACAAAGTTTTCTCCAGTCGCACCATCTAGAGGGCAGGCGAAATGCCTGCCGCGTGCGACAAAAAACAAATATGGTTTGATAGGAGAAAAAAGAGATGCGACTTTTCATCTGCGGGTCTTACGCTGATGCTTTAGACTACGCAGTATTCTCAATCGCAACTATATAAATAACAATTATATATGCCCTAGGAGTAAGATCGAGAGCAATGCCTGGATTAATCCCTCACCTACTAGTAGGATCAATTTTGTTTCTTATCGGCAGGGTTTCCTTCAGAACCTATTTCAAAGACGATCAGAAACTCAAAAAGAACCTACTCCTCGCCATCATCTGCATAACGTTCAGCCTTCTCCCCGATTTCTTTTTAGGAGTCTATTATCTCACCCACCTTGAACCCGAATCCGTACTGATGCCCTATCAAGTCTTTACCCATCTGGTAATCACCCCAATCTCGATCGGAGTCTTCATCCCTATCATTCTCCTCGATAGAAAACGAAGACCAATCTGGACCATGGGCGCAATAGCACTCTTCTTGCATATCATCATGGATTTACTCATCGTAGAAACCAATTTATTATGGTAAAGAAACATTCCTCTCCTACTCAATGCTTTTTTTCTGTTATTAAAAACAATAATACGTTTCAAGGAGCAGGAATGAATCTCACCTTCACAGCTTATCAACCTTTTCCTCAATCTTTGATTGGATACGACGGTCCACAAGTTTTTCTATCTCTTCAATGCTTAGGTCTGGAGGATGATACGTAGTGTTCTTCTCAACCTTCGCAACGATTAGATCGCTGTACGCATTCAGGATCATTTCCTTGCTCGGAGTTGGGGTTAGAGATGCCTTCGATCCAAACAGCGTATCGAGAAGCTGATCGATCTCTGACGTATCACTGTACGCAAATGCAAGTCTCCGTCGGCTTGCCTCTATACGTTTCTGCACATATACTTGTTCGATTCTATCTCGGTACACCACAAGGATAATGATCAACGGTATCGCAATAGCGGTAAGGATAATCAGACTACTATTGGATTGGAAAAAGTTATTTGCATTTCCTGTCTGAGCCTCTGAACTCTGAACGATATTGACCACCTTACTGAAAGTCACCGTCAAACCACTATCATCGATCACGGTCAATGTCACAGTGTAGGTTCCAGGAACTTGATAGGTGTGCACCGGGTTTTTCCCTACTGCTGTGGTTCCATCCCCAAAATCCCACTGATAAGAGACAATCGCTCCATCAGGATCATAGATCCCTGAGGTATCAAAGACAATGGTTTGATTCGTAGACGCATTCCCAGGAACAGTAAACATACCAACGGGGAGAGTTCCTTCAGATGCTGCCTGAGAGACGTTCACCGTCAGCGGATCGGACCAACTGCTATTCGCACCATTGGCATCCTGCGCGATCACTCTGATAGGATAACTAGATACATTTATCCATGCATACGACGCAGAGACTGAGGTATTTGAGACGACGAACGCAGTCCAATTACTCAATGACCCATCACCCCAGTCAAAACGCAACCGCACCAAATCACCATCAGGATCATTCGCAGCGCTACTATAACTATACACGGTTCCTACTCCAACATCTGTCAAACCAACAGGTTGTGATGGAGCAGACGGAGGTGTGTTGTCTGAAGAGGGAGGATTGACCGGTGGCTCACTCGGAGGAGGATTTTCGTTCCCGGCGAAGGATGCAGCGATCGTATGATCAGCAACAACGTTAGAGAAGGTATATGTTGAAACAGTACCAGCAGAGACACCATCAACCCGGACATCAAGGATGGAATATCCGGTGTTAGGCGTGATAGTGAAGGCTTGATTCGCTCCTGGGTTTACTAGGATGCTCCCAGCAGGAGCGATAAGTCCTCCGGTGCCTACGGTCGCAGTGATAGTGTATTCAGAAGGATTACTCCCTCCTGTCACCGTCACAGTCCCTGAAGAAACACTCACCTCAAGATAGTCCGACTCATTGGTCACTCGTACATCATACAAACTCACTGCTGACGTGCCATTCAGAGACCTCGCAGTAAAATTAATCACAACCAAACTTCCTGTCTCCGTCACATTCCCCGAGCCGACAATTAAATCATAGATATTCACAATAGTACCAACAGTATTATCAATACTGCCAGTATTAAAAAACGTAGAAGAAAAATCATCAAAGATATCCCCCTCGACAACAGACGTCGCTTGAAGCAGCGAAGGATTAAACGATACCTTTAACTCAAAGGCCTTCACCGCCTGTTTAGGGGAACACATAACAGTTATACTCAGCATATCCCTCGCCTGAACCGTTTGACTCACCGGGTTGATACTCACTACGGTAGGCGCTGCCTTCACCACACGAACACCTGAGAAAAACACTACAGAAAACACAAGAAGAAACACAGGTAAAACCGTAAAAAAAATCCTCATCATCTTTGTTCCTACATGATATTTCTTCATACTCACTATGACCACCATTCCTCACCAAAATGATTAGACCCAAGCACCATATCAAACACTTCAACCCTCCCATGATTATCCACATCCTCTCGAATCCAACCCAAACCACTACTATCACCATACTGATTCGAGATGAACACCAAATCCAGAACCGTTACCGACCCCTCAGTATTCACATCCCAGTTCGGCGGCATCGAAAACAAGACAGAACTCGAAGTAGCCACATTACTACTTGTGTCTAGTGCCAAGATGGAATAACTGTAATTTCCAACAGAAGAAAACGCGCTGTTCGACCGATAGTAATACTTCCCTCCAGTCCGTGTTACCATCGACACGTTGTTCCACGAACCACTGGGATTACGAATCCGAAGAATCACCTGAGAGACCGCAATATTATCCGTCACCGTACAGCTCACATTCAACCAACCATACGTCGGACTCGTATCTAAGGGAACAGATGTCACCCGTGTGATACCAGAGATCTGCGGAGGCGTAGAATCCACCGGAGCCGCTGCCTGCTGATAGACCTGAAAGCGCTGCGTACTCCACGCAGCATTTGAAAAAGAAATAAACCCGGAGACATTCGCGACACTACTCGCATGATCCACCCCATTTCTTTTTATCAAATACTCGTTGTTCACAGGAAAACCAGAGAGACTAAAACCGACAGTACCAGCGGTTGCGATCGCATAAAAATCTAAAACTTTTTCACCATTGATCGCACCAGCGATATCTGCATCGATGTACACCAGTTTGATGGTAATACTATTCGGAGACGAAACATAAAAACCGGTTTCATTAAAAACAATGTAGGATGCATCAATGACTATCTGGTCAAAGACCATCGTGGCATTCACCATATACGTCTCATTCCCAACAAGAAACTGCATCGAGGGATCCACGATGACGGCTGATCCCCTAAAAGACAACCCTAGAACAAGTAAAATACTCACTAACACTAGAAGTATTTTTTTCATATTACAACCAAATTTTTTTGTAATCTATTCACAGCAGCCCTCGTTTCCCTGCCGCCCCATCTCTCACTAACTATCCATTTCAATACTATATCTCGAACACTATATTAATATGATTCGATTTAATATCAAAATGAAAAAAAACCACCACAGAGCTATTTCATTTTGATACTGCATCCTCACCACGGGTATTCCTTCATAAAATAAATATTTTGTGTAAAAAAATCAATTTCTAGTAAAAAACAATCACAGATAAAAAATCAAGGAATACAGCAGAAGAATCTCATCTAACGACATGCACAACCTTCAAGATGAAAAATCTGTCTTGTTACGATATTAAATAGAGGGTTTTGAAAAACCCCTCATAGAAACCTCTATTTGCCCCTTCATCATTCCTGATACATAAGGAGTGATGATGGTGAGTTTTGACAAATTTATTTTAAAG
>Ga0315277_10003227_pt1 | contig 22188 bp, 27 predicted proteins | sample YL17G05_15_MG_FD_203695 | JGI IMG/M metagenome (GOLD analysis project Ga0315277, IMG submission 203695) | Sediment microbial communities from Yellowstone Lake, YNP, Wyoming, USA - YL17G05_15 | ecosystem: Environmental > Aquatic > Freshwater > Lake > Sediment | place: USA: Wyoming | collected...
TTAACATAGACGATCTGAGCTTGGCCCAGTTGGCTGATGTCGGAGTTAGGATAAATTTGAATCGTATCAAATCCAACCACAGGCTGTTTCAATAGATCCGTTGCGGGATCTGAGAATCCTGCCACCCGAGACGCGGCGGCGAGAGCCACGAAACTTCCATCTACCGTCACGGTAGCGGGAACTCCGTTGGAGAGCGTCAACGTCAGTGTAGCGCGAGTTGGCGCCACCATGATGCGCGTTCCCTTAGCATTCGAGGACCCAGGAGCCTGCAAGGTATTGAGTGCCGTGAAGACCAGCGTTCCTGGGGTATTCACGTCCCCGATCGGTGTACCGATCGGTGCCCCGTACCATACGAGATTAGGCCGTTTTTGGAATGGATCATTTGCTTGCAAATTCTGTTGAAGCACATAAGGAAGTGCATCTGGGAAATTCAACAAGCAAACATCCGTAATACGCGGGAAGTCATCCATGCTCGTAATGGCCGCTTGAAAATCTGGAACGGAGTAGACTCCTGATCCGTCTTGGTTGTATGGCTGGACCAGATAGCAACCTGTGGCGCCATTCTGCCACAAGATCTCATCTCCGATGTAGAGATCGTTAGTTACCGAAACTGGAGCTGCGAAGGCTCGTCCATCCACTTGGCGCAAGACTAAGAATGGATTGTTGTAGAATTCCTGAGGACGTTGGAACAAGCAGGTCAGGTAGTACGTTTGTCCTGGAGCAGGTTCCGCAGCCGCGAACTTGTAGGAAATCAAAATGGGATACGTAGGCTTCGTGGTGAAGAAAATATATTGGGTATTCGTTACCCAGCTATAACTGATATCCGCTCCTGTATTGTAATTTTGAACACGAATCGAAGCCGAGTCAATCGGTACGTTTTGCAAAATCACGTAGGTATTACCTGCAGTCCCCGTGACGCTGCCGTTGTAGTCAGTCAACAAATCCGTGACCTGTCTCAAGTCTTGAGCGTTGGCAGTAAGTGACCAATCAAATACTTGATCATCCACGACACCAAAGGTGAAGATATCGAGAGGTGCAAAGGATTGCAGCATGTTGCGGAAACCGACCGAGATCGTATCAGGCATCAACGCGTAACCGTCGCCCAAAGTGGTCGAGGCACTATCGAACGCCGTCTGGAAGGTTCCGAAATTACCCTCACTCGTATCGGTCGTGAAGCTGCCGGTGATCGAGGTCAACGTTCCACTTTGAATCACGGTCGAGACGTTAAGAGTGTAGTTACGAGAATCCTTAGCCGTGTAGTAGATGCGAGGCGCTTGGAGGGATGAGTTCCAAATCGTTCCCGCAGCAGGAGAAGTCACACCGATAACGAAATCTAGAATGACTCCGTTAACAATCGTTTGGGTCAACGAAGAGAAGATGTTCTCACTTACGGTGAAAGATCCTGAGGCACCCAGCACATCTCCATAGCGTGCCCAGCAGAAGTTCATTACCCGAGTAGGGCTAACTCCCGTAATGCTCAGAAGTTTGATCCTTAACGAGTTGTTGCGATGGCCCGTATAGGCGGCATTCTGATCCACTTCCAATTGTAAATTCCCTGGATTCCCGCTTAGTGGGACAGGAGTCGAGATGTGGGCGTACTGTGGGGAATTGTATCGATCGTCAACTTCCACAAGCGAAGGGCCGTTTGCGCGAAGCGTAAACGTATCGCTTACAACGAAGTTAGCCGAGCCAAACGAAAACGTGAGTTGAGTACCGAACTCAAGCGTTTGAGTCATGCTAGGTGGATTCGTTTCCTGGAGTAGAAACGTTGGGAAGACATCCGTCGAAGCAAGTGGTACGGGAGGTGAGAGCGCATTTCCACCAGTGGAGTTAATCGCCTGCCATTGGAACGTAGCGGTACGCGTACCGATGGCACCTGCCACTGCTAAACAGATCAGTGTATAGCTACGGGTGTAGTCGTTAGTGTATTCAGCTCCCGTCGTTACAGAAGCAGATCCCGTAGAGCCTGCTTGCAGGATAGGTACCACGCCGTCGAAAAATCCAGCCGTGTGAACGTTGTTCGCATCGGAAGTAACTGAACTGAAAGTATCTGGAATAAAATAATTAATGTATTCCTGATATTGATTCAACCCTAGTTGATTTCCGACCGCCTGAATCTGGCGAATGTTGGCAAGAGGGATCGGATCCTTCACGTTACGATCCGTGGATTGGTAATCAATGAAATAGGTGGACGATTGTTCGAAGGTTGCGTCTGCGATCTGTACCGAGCGAATGACTCCATCTATATCCGTGATGAACTTCCATTGCTGAACCTGAAGCTGAATGCCTTGCGAGGTGTAGATCTGAACTGGGAGTTGCTGATATCCGTTCGAAGGGTATCGCAGAGGGGCGATGAAAGGAGTTACAGAGGAGAAGGTTAATTCCTCACCAGGAACAAACGCCCTAACGATCGGCACGTTGTTCGCTTGCGCGTAGGTTGAACCCTTCGCTACAATCGCGGGGAGTCGGGCATCCGCCGTTAGGTTAGTGCTACCTGGGTTGATGATCTCCCCGATATAAACTCCGGGTTGTATGTAGCGGGAGGTGGTCAATACTGGTGTAGCCATCTTAATCTCCTAAAATTTTCAAACGAATTGTGTTCGTTCCACTTAAAAATAATGCAGTTTTGATCCAACCCCTATTTTGACAACTTCTCCATCAACCAAGCTGCTAATGCCCCGGTCAGAAACACCCCGAGTGCGGGGCCTAGAACAGACTTGACCGTTTCGATGATCTCATCAATGAACGTGATCTCTTGCATCTTCTGGTCATTGAACCGTTTCATGACTTGATCGATCGAGATAACATCGATCTTTGAGGTCTTGGTATTTTGCAGCACCACATCATTTGCAATAAGACGTAGAACTTTCCACTTCTCTTTATCCTTCGCGGAAGCTGCAAAGGTTTTACCAGGCTGGATCTGGTAACGATTGAGAGTTTTGAAAGCCGCCGTGACGCGATTACCTTCAATAAGATGTGCCACTAAGGCTAAGTGCTGCTGTTCTTCAGCCGATACAGACATGATCTCGTTATCGATTGCCGCGAGAACTTTCCAACCGAAAAAAGGTGCGGTCTGCATCAAATGTCCTCGATAATTGCAATCAGTTGAAATTTAGCATCGGTCGCCTCTTGCTCAGAATCAAATGGACCTTCTAAGCAGCGATAGGAAGCGAGCGCAGCTTCCGCGAAGCCTTTATGAGGTTCTTGAATGACTTGGGGCTCGGTTCCGTCTTTCGGTACGCCGCAATACCAATCCGAAACGCAAAACTTGGAAATTAAAAGTGCGCCCTTGAATCTCTTGGCATAGTTCTGCCCGCGTTCTAGCGCGTGCTCTAAAGAGTCGGTAGACGATAACGTGACCGTTCCACCCTTGCCTTCGTATTTCAGGTCATATTGCGCAGTACTAAAATTGCGATCCAAAAGGAGTCTGATCATATTTTGATAATAATGCGCTAAGAGCGCGGTTCTTCTTGATGAAACAGGCGTCCCCCTTGAGAAGCCGTTCGACCCTTTCGTCGTTGGATGCCAATCGAGACCCAACCTTCTGGGAGCAGGATACGCTGAATGATCTTCGTGCCCCATTTTTTAAAGGGGAAATTAGCCATCTGTTTTTCGATGGCTTTCTGTACGGTAATGGCAGGCCCAAAGAGCCAGCAGAAGACCAAGTCCCCTTCTGTCTCGTAGACAACCTCTAGGCTATTATGAGGGCTTCCTAATTCTTTGGCTTTAGTCGGAGATATTTTGAGTCGTCTCGTCATGCTTAAAAAAATAACCAATATCTAATTTGTGCTATTCTTGGCGAAGGGGACAAGGAGGTCGCCAATGCGAAAGCCCGCGCTACGGCGCGAACAGGAGAATGCACGAGAGAAGCCTGATTCTATTCTGGCTTATTTGATCCGCGATCTGAAGGGCCGAACCTTCATGGTCGAGTGTGTTGATATTTCCGAGTACGGACTTGTGTTCAGTTGCGATCCTGATTTAGTCCAAGATGGTCTCTTACCCGATTACTACATAGATTCCAGGTACTTCAAGGAATGGGGGTTCATCCTCATTATCGTACCAAACCCCCCCGACACCGAGCAGTAAGGGTGTGTCAGCTCTGACGCATTGCTTTCTTCGCTCGGGATAACTATACTGATAATATGAACAAGAAAGAAATCATGGCAGCGGTCAAAGCACATTTAATGGCAACCTTCGGCGATCAATTTACTGAAGATCTTTTCAAGAAGGCCAAAGCCAAGGCATCGATATGGCAGCGCGACGCCTACGGAGGAACTGATTGGGAGGAGCATTTTGCTGAATCTGGAGCCTCTTGCATAGATTTTTATTTTCGGGAATGTCTCAACCAATCCAATGATCAAATGAGCAGCAACCGCCAAAGAGCACGGGATAAATCATGAAAGCCTCCCAAGTCATCGACATCCTCACCAGAGCTATTCCTCGCGAGATCGAATGGTCCAAGGGCGAGCCTTACGGCCCTTTCAACGTTCCGCTCGATCTGGAAGTTAAAAAAATCCTCTTCTGCGTTACGGCAACCCCTGAAGTCACGGATTATTTCAAAGAACATAAATACGATCTATTGATCTCGCATCATCCCTGGAAGCGTTATGTTCCGCAGATGATATTTCATACGGCGCTAGATTGTTGCAGAGGTGGCCTGAACGATCAATGGCGAGACGCCTTGGGAGTTATAGATCCGCAACACTTTGATGGAACGCTCGGTTGGTATGGCAAGATCGCTCCGATTCGTTTTGAGGACCTTGTAGAGAAATGCGAGCGGTTTATGGGGCATAAGATTATCGGTCAACTGCATAGTGAATTGGAGACGATTGAATCAGTCGTAATCTGCACGGGCCTCGGAGGGCTGGTGACCGATCTTGCCAAGAGTACAAAAGCGGATTGCTACATCTTGGGAGAAGCGACGGCCTCGGCCAATCAAATGGGTTTCAAGGCGGTCATTGAAGCAGGGCATACGATCTCAGAACAAATGGGAATCGTTCTTTTGCGCAAATTGCTGCCAGAAATACAGATCGATGCTGCTCCGCTTGAGTTGGATTACTTCGGAAATGAAACCTATTGCGCATAGAGTTAAATGTGATACTGAGATAGCCTTATAAAAAGGTTAGGAAGTTAAATACATGAAAAATAAAATTACATCCGCCCCAAGTGTTGGAGATATTAAAGGGATAAAGATTTATATGTACCCGGATGACCACGGGCAGCCTCACTTTCATGCGTTTTATTCTGAGTATGAGGCAAAGTATGAACTTTCTCCAAAATTTGAAAAAGTAGCTGGAGAAATGCCTTCCGTTCAAGAGGCAGAAATAAGAAAATATGTGAAGAAACATCAGCAGGAACTGCTCGATACTTATAAACAAATTCAAAATAAAACGTGGGATAAGAAAAAAATAGTGGGAGGTACCCGCCCAAGTTTGCTAGCAGTAAGCGCGGATGATAGCTTCAATCTTTGGTTGAGTTATGCCAATGGGGAAAAACGACAGTTTAATATTCGTAATTTTTTAACCAGCACGACTAATCTTAAAAATAGAAAAGATGCACAAGAAGTCGCTATAGATCTCAAGCAATTTAAAACCGCCAAAGTGGAAGGCCCTTCTGTAGAATGGGCGAATGGCTACGACATCAACCCCGATGATCTTTATGAGAATTCCACCTCTCTTAAATTAGTCGCAACTATTCAAATGTATCCTGCAATTCAAGCCATGTTAACTTAACGGTATTATTGAATTTTTTATACAAGTATAATTTACTAAGGTATTGACTCCTACAAACCATACTGATATGCTTTATGTATGGATACCGATAACAAAACATTCTTGATACCAGCCTACAATCTCGAACTCTTGAGCACCAAGATCGAGGCGATGAATCGCAGGGCTAAGAAGCTGGGCGCACCCGAGATCTTGACCCACGTATTGGGCGTCGAGACGCATCAAATTTCAGTAGCGGCGGGAGAAGACGAAGCAGGTCGCCCGCTCTTCAAAAAATTCCCACAAAAATTCTACTCGATATTGGTGGACGGGATCGCCCCTAAACTCGACGGAGAATGGACGTTCGTCGGTACTCTAGAACATACTGATGCTGGCAACATTACCCGCGCAATCCCAGGCCAGTCCATTCCCGAGTCTTTCCGTAAGGCTCCCAAGGTATGCGACCATTGCAGCAAGATCCGCTCTCGCAAAGATACCTACATTCTTAAAAACTCTGCTGGCGAGTACAAACAGATTGGCCGTCAATGCATGAAAGATTTTTTGGGCCATACGAGCCCAGAGCGCATCGCCTTTTTGGCTTCACTTCTCGAATCGTTTAAAGAACTGCAATCTTACTCGGAGCGCCGTGAATCCAAGATCATCTTGATCCAAGACTTTATGGAGATGGCGGCTGAGTGCGTAATCCGTAACGGTTTCGTGAGCCGCAGCGCCGTAAAAGCCTACGCCGATAAGGTAGCTGAATCAGGAGGAAGGGGAGGTCTTGTCGCCACCGTAGACCTAACTTGGTTCCACCTCTTCCCGACTGCCGAGATGATTCGCAAGGATGAGGCTTATTCGATCAGTGACGAAGCCGTCGCGTTGGCCTCTGCTTCTCTGGAGTACGCCAAGGGCCTGACGGAAACCTCTGAGTACAGCTACAATCTCCGCACGACTGCACATAAGGAACAAGTGGAACGCCGCGACGGAGGTCTTCTGGCTTCCGCTATTAGCGCTTATCAGAAGCATCTGGGCAAGGTTACGGAGTACAAGTCTAAGCAAGCTGCTTTTGCCAATTCCAAACCTTTCGGAACCGTGGGCAAGCGCGAGATCTTCACTCTGACCGTGATCGGTGAACACGTCCTGGGGTCCAGCAACTTTGGCGGATATTATGGGAGTGATGAAAACCGCATCCTATACCGCTTGCAGGATGCACAAGGTAACGTGGCGGTGTGGTTCACGACTGGATCAAAGCTGGAAGTGGGTCAGACCTATCGCCTGAAGGCGACGGTGAAAGAGCATTCTGCCTACAAAGATATCCAACAGACCATGCTGGCTCGCGTAGTGAATGAAGATGCCAAAGATCGCGAACGCGAAGCCGCACAGGTTCTTAAATCTGCTGCTATCAATAACGAAGGGAAGGTTGACAATGGGTAAGATCAAAGACGCCATCATGGATGTTCAGATTCAATTTTCAGATGGAGGTCGCGAAATCAGTTTTGAGGAAGCACGAGATATTCTTGCGGAGCGCTTGTCTTCAAAGGATGAAAAGGAAAATAATGAAGTACAAAATGATGAATCGAAATGAATTTACTGCTAACCGTTATCAGAACTTTCTAAAGAAGAAAAAGATTTTAGATGAGTTAGATCCGGAGCGTAACCATTTCATACTGACTGACTTGGATCAAACGTTTCCACCCTGCACTAAACCTATGAAAGAAATTGTGATTTGCGATTCGTGCAATGAAGATATCGATTCTCCAGTCTTTGTCTTCTTTGAAGAAGAGAGGTGCTACCACGACAAATGTGCAGCCCAGTACCCTTGGTACAAGGTGGACAATATTCGTAGGATTCATTCACTGAGTAATGTCGTTTCTATTTTCAAGAAGGATAAGCCGGATGGCAATGGATGATTTCTGGGACTGCCTAAAATGTGGCAAGGAAAATAAGTGGAACTGGAATAAAGTTTACGCGGAAGATGTGCAAATTTGTCAGGACTGCTCTACCATTCATGTAGTAGATAATGAAGAAATGGGCGACGAGCTAGGATGGGTACACTGGATCACTAGAGTTAAAGATTAATTTGTTAATTCTCGATACTCCGGAGCCCCTGAATCCTTCAGTTGAACAATAAACCCATGTCGTTTTGACCAGAGCGATAGATCGACAAAAGCCTCATGGATTTTATTAACTACGTAAGCTGAATCTTTGTTTTGCAAAAACTCCGTCGCGATGATGCCGTAGTCGTAAGCTGATGCATCTCGAATGAAATCTTTTGAATTGTTAGTAATCAGAATGCGATTGGCTAGCAGATCATGCTTAATCTGAGCGTCCGACATGCGTGCTTTCGGCGTAATGACACGGATATTCAATTTCTTTAAGCCATCCGTTAAATGGAACAAGTTTTCATCCAGAACTACCGTACCCCGCGCCATGGCGATGGAGATTTTTTTATCGAAGGATTCTTTAAGATAGATCGACATAATGCTCAATAGTAGCACATCTCCGTTTAAAAGTAATCTGAGTTATTTTTAGAGTATATGGCCGATCCTACCCGCTATCCCCTCATCACGTCTCTTCTGGAAGCCCAAGCATTCGCTGCGCGTTATCCTGTCGTGGCAGAGATCATCGAAGCAGACTTCAAAACCGCTGAGAAGAAGTTTGTCGAATACGGGATCGAAGCGGATGAAATTAAAAACTATTTCGAACAATTCAAAACCCTAAAGCCACGGATCAAAGAAGCCACGGATCGAGATATTGACCAGTGGGTCAAAAAGGGTTGGGAGAAGTTCAAAACTTTCGTGGATGAGTTGAAAGGTACGAAGTCCAAGCAGCAGCTTAAGAAATCTGGGCAACAGGGCCTGGGGGCAGATATCCCTGACGCCGAACTCGTTGCGGAAAATGAAGATTGGTGGGTTTATCGCATCACTTCCCATAGCGCCGCTAGAGTGGTCGGTGCAAAAACTCATTGGTGTATCGTAGCGAGCCAAAAACATTGGGATCATGAATCCAAGGATTCTAACTTTTATTTCCTTATTTCAAAGAACATACCCGCTCCAGGATCTCACGAAGAGCCTCATGAAGGATGTGATATTGGATGTATCAGTGATCCGTGGGCAAAGATCGCACTAGAAGTGACTAAGAAGACAGGTAGTAAGCAGTACTGGGATGTGCGCGACAAAAGTCACGACCGTTTACCTACAGAAATATCTGCGAGTCTTCCGTCATTCCCTGTATCGACCTCCTCCAATATCGTGGTGGACGGTAAGTCTTACACCTGGCAACAGTTTGCAGTCGCCGAGGGTCTGACGGTGAAAGGCGATCTGGATCTACGGAAGATGGATTCCAAACTTCCCAATAACCTAACGGTAGGTGGCACCTTATTTCTCAATAGGAATACTGACACGCTCCCTAGTGGTTTGAAAGTCGGATCTCTGGATATTTCAAAATCAAACAACATCGGTGAATTGCCCCCAGATATTCAGATTAAAAATGATTTTAATGCGGAGTTTTCTCTCCTACACTCCATTCCAGCCTTAAAATTAAAAGGGGATTTGACTATCAGTGATTCCGCGATCAGCGCTCTTCCCTCCGGACTTGAAGTCGGTGGCGATCTGGATATCATGAATACTCAGATCACCAGCTTACCCGAGGATCTAAAAGTCGGGGGAGCGATCTTTGTGGATGATCCAGATTCCGACGAAATAGAAGTTCCAGAACATCTTAAAGATCTTATCCACTGAGGTACCACGATGGCGACCCAACTCACCCCAGTACAAACCAAATCACTGATCGAAGCGCTCAATAAAGAGTACGCTGATGATGCAAAAAATACCAAAACGGAAGTCAGTGACTTTACGGACGAGAATCCTATTCCGTATAAACTTGAAAACATCCGCAAAGCGCTTAAACAATTGCCGGGAGATGAGACAGAACAAAAGGATATGTTCGAGGAAAAAGGGGTCAGTACTCAAAATAGCGCCGTAACGTTGTGGGATAGGATCGAGCAATTGTTAGGTCCTGAGAAGTTTGAAAACTTCATCACACCTTACGTTCATTTATCCGTTACGCCTAAGCCAGAGAAAGGTGCGGTTATCTCATTAGAAGGGCCTACGGCTAAGGAAATCACCGTCAGAGTTTGGGAAGAGAAGAATTGGGGTGATAGTACAGATATTCTAAAAAACATGTCCCCCTCGGATAGAAACGCAGTAATCAAAAAACTGAACTTCGATGCAGAATTTAAACAGTTTAGCGACAGAAGTGGTGAGGCTCTTTTTGCATACGTTCCGGTGAAGAAAGCCTATCTGAATGTTGAATTCAACGCTGACAGATTCCTGAAGCAGGCAAACAAACGCCTTGCGCGGCAAAGCCAACCTGAGGTCGATCAAGAAGAATTGGTCGAAAAACTCACCCAGTTTTTCAACACTGTAGGTGAGCAAGAATCCGAACACATGGATACGGAAGAGTACGCGGAGAGCTATGCAGAGTACGCGGAAGAAGACGCTAATAACAGCAATCTCCGCGACCTGAGAAGAAATTTGGATGACGATCTTGAAACTTACGTTGATCGCATGAAGGCGGTCGATATAGACGACGACCAGATTAAAGATCTACTGATCGAAAGCGCGGAAACAGAATTTAACGGTAGCAATACAAATTCTATCGGATCCACCACGATGGGCGAAATGGAAAATCAAATCGATTTCGGACATTACGAAGATGAACGTTATGAAGACGATATAAAAGCATTGGGACTACCGTACCCACAACTGACCGCCAACCTGGCACTCCTGACCGAGGAGAGTGCTAAAGAACTAGAACGCGGCGTCCGCGAAATTTCCATTGATGTCAGGTGGGATCCTAAAGAAGATGGTTACAGTGTGGATCACGGGATGGTCTATAGTAATTCTAATAACTCGTGGGACTTCATTGTCGATCCTGACGAGTTCATGCCAAAGGCCAAGAGAATGATCAAGGATGCCAAACTTGCGAAGCGAGGTACGAAGCGTGGAGAATCCGCACTTGAGTATCCTACCGTCAACGCCTTGCTGGATGAAGAGCGCTACCCACAGATCACGGCTCTCTTGAAGGGGAAATAATATGGATCCGAAGCGTTACCCGATGCTCGCAGAGGTTACTTTAGCCGATTGGGGTTCGGATGAAACCGATTACGATCCCGCCAATGCCCTAAAATCAGATGACCCAAAAATCTGGATAGAAGCGCTGCAATGGATCATCGATCGTCACGGTGGAACGTACCGCGATTTAGCGAAGGGACTTCTGGAAGAAATAGCTAACCGCGTTGAATAACGTTAATATTTCAACTATATTTCTCCTCGAAACCGTGGTCTTGTATTTAGGATGACTATGGACTATACTGATAGACACATGTACCAAAAGGGCGCAGTCGTTAAGTTTGAGCGACCTGGCTCGCTCGATACCAGCACGCGATGGGTTGGAGTGGTGGAAGCAATCCATCCAGATGGAAACCTTTCTATCCGTGACGACCAGCAGAAACTCCGTGTCGTTCCTGCAGACTCCAAATGGCTTTCAGAGGAAAAAACATTTGCGAATTCAAAGAGTAATCCACCCGGAGATTGTTATTGATAAACGCGGGGATCGGGACGTTCGCGCTGCCTATAAGAAATTCATAGAAGGAATCGGGTATGTGGAAGGAGAAGGATACTACGCGAAGAATCCTCTCTGGCAGGCACTCGACCCAAATCTAAAAGAACATTTTCTATTCTGTTGGAAATTTAAACAGGAACGTCCTCCCGTCTATTACGTTCCAAAAGATTTTGCGGAAGCGATCTCCCGAGTCGATCGAGATATTCCTGTCGATCTCTTGCCTAAACGTTTCTTCGGCTATTTTGCTTTTGCAGAAGGTTCTGTTTTTGATGAGAGCGAAGAGATTCAAGGCGCTTACGTTTACGTCGGACCTCCTGAAGAAACCTCGATCAAGCTAGGACTCTTGGAAACCGCATCTACGTGCCTTTGGGTCAGCTATTGCTGCAAAGCCCGTGGCGCACAAGACCCTGCACATTTTTTCACAGGTTTACCGCCGCTCGACATCCCTGCGGTCGGGAGGTTGCTGATCGAACTCAAACCTGAAAAAGTTGCTGAGATGCTCAAAGATCTGGAAGTTAAGGATTACCTATTAGGACAAACCCTTAATCTGGATCCTAAATCCGCACGAAACGTGGTTTACCGCACCTTGATCAATCTGGTTCTCTACGTACATTCCGTCGATGCAGATTTGATTAAAACTCCCACGCACAATCATCTTTCAAACCGTGAGCGTTCCCAGCGTGTTCAATCTGGTAAACCGATCAACGAATGCACCGTACCGCTCACGTTGGTCTCGTGGAATTATCAGAAGCCTATTTTGTACCAAGTGGACTCTGCTGTGGTTAATACCCACATGAGATTCCAACGGTGCGGCCCAGGTCTTACGCAGGTCAAATTAATATGGGTCAAGGAGCACGTAAGGCATTTTCAAAAAGATTCGATTACCCAGTCTTTAGAAAATTAACTGGAGTCATCTCGGGCATAGAGTTATTCTCAATTTGGGGTGCCTCATGATCGATAAACCGTTAAAATCTTCACAACTTTTACAAGTCGCTCGCGCTACGTTGCAGAAAGGCGACCGAAACACTGCGAAAGAAATGGCAGTTCTGGCGATGCGTTCTGATGACGCAGTGCAAGCCCTGGATCGTTTACTCCCAAAACTTCCCGAGCCTGGAATTTCCGCTGAAGAGCTTGAAATGTCTCCGGAACAAATCGCCAGCATTACGGCATTGGCGCGTACCATCAAGGCAACGCAGCATCAAAAGATCGTGACCGCCATCCTAGGACGCCTAGAACGCATCGAGGCTGCCCAAGCGGCCCAGAAATTGACCCGAGTGACGGCGGTGCCGGTGAAATACCAGAACGTCAACCTGAAGCCTCCTGTCGCGGTCCAAGCCGCTGCCAAAAGGGGCTTAGAGCTAAGGAAGAAGTTCGAGCGCGGGGGAACCGATGTAGCGGTAGCGCGAGCACGAGATATTGCCGCTGGGCGCCAATTGTCCATCAGCACCGTGCGACGCATGAACCGTTTCTTCGATAGTGCGGAGAAGGGTGAGAAACGGGATGATACCGCCTCTATTGTCTGGGCGCTTTGGGGCGGGGACGCCGCCGCCAAGTGGTCCACCCAGGTTTGTGCTCAACTGGATAAGGCTGATAAGAAACCTTAGTTGGATGGATATCCTTCGAATTTACTATGCACAGCATGAGGTAGAAGGCTCCTGGGAGCCTTGGCATATACATAATCAAAGGACAGGCGACATATTGAAGGTCAAGACTTTCCGTATTCAGGGAGAGGTTAGAAGCGAGGAAGAGGGGCCGGTCCCAGGCATCCCGCGTTATGTTCTAATCTGCGAAGGAACCATCATCTGCGAAGACGGTGGTGCAGTTATTGTCACAAGTGCAGCATTACCTTAACCCCGAAAAGACTTGATCCATTCAGACTCTACCGATATTCAGTCGTCATGAGTGAAGATCTTATCACAGCGACTTTCAGAATAAAGGTTACCCAAGAAGAATTCAGCAAACTTGTCTACGACGATAAGGTTAGCGCCATGTCACGAGGCAACATTTTCGCGGAGCGGGATTTCTATCACAACCGAGTGGATACGCTTGTGTGTAAGTTATTGGATGTTCTGGATAACGATCAATCAGATTCACACACCATTGCCGAAGCTGGGTTAAAAGATCACCGAACCATTTGCCAAAAGTGGAACGAAGCCAATCAGCCCGCTTCGCTTTACATTCCATCTCGATTTAACGTGCAGGGTACGGATCTCGTGATCATTCTGTTGGCGGAAAAACAATGGATGATCCAACGAACTTGGAATACGGGGAGCTATTTGAACACTTGGTTCGAATGGGAAATTCCACCAGCATCCTCTGATAAGGATGAGTTTTTCCAACGAACCCGTTTCACTTTAGAAGAAGCCAAATTACATTGCGAAGCGTATCTGGCTTTGCCCCATAGTAACTCCTAGGAGATTTATGCCAACCGTTTACGTTACGTGTGATTCGTGCAACACACAACATGAGACAACGTTCTGGGCTGCCGATCGGGTCTGTAAGATATGCAAGCAATGCGCGAATGATATTTGTGAAGATTGCGAGGTTATCGAAGAGAATCCTGACCTCCATAAGTATTGCCTGGTCGATTACCGAGTTTCGCCGTAAAGCCTCGGCCTTTAGGCCGGGGATATAAGGCGTTGACAGCGTAGCTGTCAGATTGTATTTGTTTTCGTATTGAGGCGTTGAGCATCAGACCTTCTCAAATGATTCAGCCATTAGGCGGTTTGGGAGCAAAAGGGATGATGGGAGCCGAAGATTAAGTCCTTCCTCTTTTTGAGGACCTGGCAGCGGATGGTGGGTAATGACCATAATCTGGTAACTCCTAAAAGGTTGTTTAGGAGCGATTCGGACGTGAATCGCCTTTCGGGGGAATCCTCGCCCTTTAGGGCGGGGAGGATGTCAAGCTTGGCAAGGCGATATGGCGTTGATTGGTTTCAATATGAATAACCGGATGGTTCGTTTTAGGCTCCCGATGCCGCCCAAAGATTCCAGGGAGTTCACCCATACGGAAGGCCGTGGCAGCAAACGCAGCCCCCAAGATGCCCAGAAGGCTTGGGAACAGGCAGGACGCCAGCGTTGGCGTGCTTTGGCGCTAGCGGTCAAGGCAAAGCTGGAAGCGGTTGAAAGCCAAATAACTTCCTTCGAAACAGAATTTATGGCGCATATAGTCATGCCTAACGGGAAGACCGCTGGAGAGATCCTACTGCCTCAAATTGAGGATAGTTATAAGAATGGGAAAATGCCATCTCTCTTAGAATTTAAAACCTAAAATTTTGGTTGTAAGAAAAAGAATGATACCGTAGGTAGAGTTCGTCGGTTGTTGTGTTTTCCTTTTCTCCGTTGACGGCTCCGAGGTGTCATTTCCTCGGGGCCGTTTTTATTTTAATATCCTGTTATTGTTTAAATATGGAGCTACCATGGACGGTCAGCACCAATCTCCTTGCGGCGGCTTTGTCAATCCAGAGCCTTTTCACGTCTGCCACTCCCCCGAAAGCCTATCAGCGAACCGAACTGAGATCCTACGTCGAGTTGTTTCAAACAGAAGCAGCTCTCCATGGAAATTTTAAGATGGTTCCGCTCTATCTTAAAGTTTCTTTTATTCAGCATGAAGTGCTTCAGAATGATGCAGACGATAGTTGCGGCCCGCCTCTTCGTGTCGCTGGGTATTGCTTCCTATCTAGGTTTCAATCTCCTATTATCGCGATCGATCAGGATTACTGGAATCGATCCTCGGTAGAGGACCGGATATCTCTCGTCTTTCACGAGCTGGGGCATTGTCTTCTGTACCGTCTGCATGCCGACGATACCTTCCGATTCAAGGGAGAGCGCTATCCGCAGAGCCTCATGCATTCGACCCTGATCATGGGAAGCCATTTTTGGATGTTTTTTGATTCCTATATGAATGAGATGTTCTTGGCTGAAAACCCAGATCCATTGATTTGGTGAGGTTCAATTTCCAAGACGTACTTGGCCTGGCCTGCGTCGTATATTTTATACAAACCAAGCTCTTCTGCGTGCTCCCGTTGGGAAAGTTTACGACTATCCATGTTTGCACGGCATTTAAGACGATTAAAGGTATTCTTCCCGTCAGTCCAATTCCAGCCCAGAGTAATGCCTTCCAGTTTAAATCCTTTACTTTCCAAATGCTTCCCTGTGCCGTAGCGAAGATCGACGAAGTTAATAACTCTAGCGGGTTGAGTACGTTCCATAGCTTTTTTGAGAAGTTTAGAAAATCCTCCCACAACCGCGATGCCCGTGGCAGTGCAAAACCGAACGATATGTAGCTCTTTTCCCTTAAGTTTATAACTTAAGGCTGCGACTATCTTTCCATCGTTGTAAAGGGCTAATCCGGTTCCCGGTGCAGTACCCATGAGGTGATTGTTATTTAGAAAATCCTTTAAGGGTATATCCTCCCTTAATAAACATTTTCTGGCAAAAATACGAGTGGAGAGGTTCAAGGAATTTTCTACAATAGATTTCACAATGGTTGGCTTTATTAAAATTTCATCTTCCCTGAATTGAAATAATCTTTTCCCATGCTTTTCAAACAATTCTCTTCTTTCCAAGTGCCAACTTTTCCTTTTCATTTTAAGTTCGGAGTGCCAATAAATTCCATCCGCTTCCAGGTAAATATCCTCCGATATCTTGAAATCTGGTTTAATTCTTGTTCCTTGTAAAAAATCAGGGACATAACCGAAACTAGGTATGCCCAGCAATTTTTCAACTTTTGTTTCCAAACCGATATAGGAAAAGGCTCTAGGGTGTCCGTGCCCCATTAAAACTGAATTTGGTTTTGACCACCATTCCCCGTACTTTTCGTCAATAAATCTAGCGGAAATCAGGGACCCTTTGTATGTTTCCTTATCCATAGTAATATAGGGTCGTGTTTTTTGTATGCGCTGAATAATCTCTTCCGCTGGGATTACTCTGGATGCGTACAGTCTTTTTTTATTTCCTTTTTTCAGACCTAAGATCAATGTTTGTGGCAAACACCACCATTCCCCGTAATCCTTGTCTATAAATCTTGCTTTAGTAGTAACGTTTACAAAAGTAGACTCATCCATAGTAATTTCGGGTCTGTTGGACAGGATTCTTTTGATGTCCTCGATGGTATAGACAGGGTTGCCGGTCCTTTTAGGGTGGCATTGTCCCTTCATAATATTGTTTGGAAAAGCCCACCATTCCCCGAATTCTGAATCAATGAAGCGTGCTTTTTTATCTACCGATTCGTAAGTGGTGGGATCCAGCGTAATAAAGGATCGCGGGGGATTCTTAAGATAACCTTCCGTGATCCTACGTTGTACTTCCTCTGTGGGCAACGCACGAATGAAGGCGTCTCGTCGGGGATGTTTACTTTGATGATGTTTAATGACGTGCTGGGGTTCTGCCCAATACTCCCCAAATTTTTCATCAACAAAACGGGCTTTGGCTGAAAGCCCCGTGTAAGTTGATTCGTCAAGGCGCATGTAGGGATGAATCCGGATCACTTCTGCTTGAACATCAGCAGCAGGCAAACCCCTTTGAATCTTTAACCGTCTAGGGTGCTTCTTTATACCTCGCAGGACATCCATGGGCTTTGCTTCAAAGCTCCCGTGTTCTGCATCTACGAATAAAATCTTTGTTTGAGTGTTTACGTAGGTGAGAGGATCAAAACTTACGTGGGGTTGGGGAGGAATTTTTTCAGTTCCTTCGTGAATTCGTTTCAGGATCTCTTCCGGGGTTTTTGTTTTTACTGCCATAAACTGTCTTATCCTTTAATTATGAGCGAATTAGAGTTGGGAAACAGGTCTATTGTTTTAGGGGCGTCGGTTGAAGCGGAATATTCCAGGCTTTGCCACTTGGATGACGCTCGACCGCAACAATTCGTGTTGGCAACCGGAGGTCCTGGGGAGCCTAAATATTACCAAGAGATTGATTATTCTTGGCTCCCGTTGTGTGCCGACACGTATCAAATTTCTCCAGATATAAAAGACTACGTTTTTACTCAAGTTCCTATAATAACAACTGGAATTCCAAATCGCAACCTCCAAGAATTTTCTTTTTTAGAAGTTTCCTCGTGGGATGTAAACCAAGGCCAACCCGTCTACAAAACTTTCATCGGCAAGCCGACCTACACGAACCACAAGAACAACACGATTCCGCATCTGGCGAAAGGTGTTCACTTCGATTCCAATCTGGAATACGTACCGCGTTACGATCTTTATAAGATCAACGTGTTGCTTGGGTTTGATAAGAAAAAAGACCCAGGACTTTGCGAAGCGATCATTCAGAAGAAGGGCGTCACGGGCTACTCGATGGGCGCGATGGTGGAAACCTTTTTAGATACCGTTTCAGGTAAGTTCATCGGCCTCAAAGATCCTGGGTACAACGCCAACAAAGGCACGGTCGATCGTGCGACCGGTAGGTTGCGGTACCTAAGCTGCGTGGGCGTGACGTACTTCGAGACGAGTTGCTTGGGGGATTTTGGGAGAGGCGATCCAGGGGAGCCCCCTGCTGACCAGCAAGCTATCTCTGACTTAGTTTGGGAATAGTTTGTGGCAGAAAAGTTTTGCAACCGAGCAAGAAGCTGTTGACGCCATAAAACGGACGGAAGTCGTAAAAGAACAGGAGTCCCGTGGACCTCTATGAAACGTTAGGACTCAGCAAAGATGCTTCCCCAGAGGAAATAAAATCCGCTTACCGTAAAAGAGCAAGCGAAACCCATCCTGACAAAGTAGGCGGAGACGGTTCTGAATTCAAAGAGTTAGCCCTAGCTTACCAAGTTCTTGGGAACCAAGAGCGAAGGGGACGTTACGATAAAGGGGAATCCTGGGAAGACATCCTCAAAACGGATCCAGACACCCAGGCTTTAAAGATTCTGGCGGATATGTTCTTTGGCATCTTAAACCAGATAGATGAACGTCTGGATATTTTCAAGCTCATGGAGCGTAACCTTCAGCAGGGGCTACAGAGTTCATACCGGGCGATCAAAGAACAAGAATCCAAGATTAAAAAATTTGAACGGGTTCGAAAGAAAATTAAGAATAAAAACAATAACGATAACCTGTTTGTAACGATGCTCAATTCCCAGATTGAACATCTTGAGCGGGCTATTTTAAAGTTTAAAAATAGTACCCAGGTGTTAGTACGTGCGTTAGAGATTCTGGATGAGTACGAATACGAGACCGCGCTAGGGATTACGGATGCGAGGCTGAAGCTGCTCCCCACTTTGGGAAAGCCTTAGTTAACGACTTCCTCTGTTTACTTTAGCTTATTTTCAAAGAGTTAGAACAATTTTGAGAGGATCACCATGTCTACTTTTCAAACCTTTTTTGCTGGCGACACCGTAAAGCACAATACCTATGGCAAAGGCACCGTGCTGAAAACGGATCCTGACGGACTCGTGGTTCGCTTCTACGAAGATCTGGAAGGTGGCGAAACGGGGTTGGAGATCATCGTGAAAGATGGCTCGCTTAAGAAACTCAACATCTTGGCGGGTAGAATTAAAGCCGCTTCTCCAGTGGAGGATTGGGATAAAGAGGAAGATCTACTTCAGTCGATCCGCAACGTATCGGACACGATCAAACGTAAAAAAGCTGAAGACAAAGACAAGAAAGAAGATCACGTCGAGTCTGACGTGGACGATACGGAGCATCTTTTCCATAAGAATAATTCAGGTCCAGAGGAAGAGTTGTTTACTTTAGGCGATTTCAAAGAAGCAGGCTTAGGGGATTCCATTATTCGGGATAAGATGATCCGAGCAAATATTAAACATTTGGGATTAGTTGGAAAGGAAGCAGCAGAGTATCGGGAAAAAATATTAGATGTGCTCTACCCAAGCGTCCACTCCGCTGTAGACGAAGAAGGCGAATGTGTCATCTGCGGTGAAACGACCTTTCAGAAGCTAGGGGATAATTTCGTCTGTCCTTATTCTGGATGTGAGAACGCATACGAGCGCGAAACAACCCCCTACCGTCATGACTCCAACGAGCGGATCGAAGACAACCTCGACATGGAAGAAGACCCTATCGAAGGTGCGTTTCCACAGACGAAAGAAGAAATCCTTCCCCCCATCGTACTGCGTGACGTGATCGCTACTCTCTACGAATCGATCTTCCGTTCACTCTCGGCCCCTGAAGAACAGATCGAATTCATGAAGCGTGCGCTACGTGACCGAACCTTTAGTGACCGAATGATCCAACAGGAATGGCGCTCGATCCAAAAAGGAAACGTCAAAAAAGTCGTCGATATGCTCAAGCAGATGCAGCAGCCCGGTATGGCAGAGCAACATCCGGAGCGATTGGCAGAACTTCAGGACCTGCATCAACAGGTCGCCGAAGGTGTGTTGCGTACTTTGGAAGCTGGGGAAGAGATCGACCCTTCGACCTATGAGGCGGTGGAAAAGATCGTCACAGACTTCGCGGATGATTTCGTTGCCGAAATGCAGGGCGAGAAACGTTTGAAAGGCCCCGAAGAGATGAAGCGATTGGAAGGCTCCATGGGACCTCATTATTATATAGATCAAATTGAAAAAAATGTTCTAAAATTAGAACCCTCTTCCGCTGTAGACGAACTTTGGGTGGACTATAATAAAGCCATGGAGAACCCTAACGACGTGGCTTTAGTCCAAAAACTCCGAGTTATCCATAACCGTCTTATGGATATGATCGATGGGCAATCCTCTGAGTCCGCCATTACTGCCTTCGATCAATCTGACGAGATGGAAATAGACGAGGAAGAAGAAATTAATCCGGACGAGGAAGATGTCTTCTTTGAAGACAATGGCAATCTAGGAACCAAGACCTCTGTCAGCGCGGGTGGAAAATTCCTAGGGGAATTCCAGTCGATGGAAGAAGCTGAAGAAGCCGTTCTGGAGTGGATGGAAGAGAATCAGTTCTACCCTAACTGTTGGTACATTTCGGATCATGGGAACATTCGTCCACACACGCTGTCCTTGCCTGAGAAAGAAGAAGTAGAAGAAGTAGAAGTAGAAGTAGAGCCGTCGGGAGGTTTGTTAAGTAAAGTAGAGGCTTCAAAAGATTTCAAGGTAGGGGATAAAGTAGAGGACGCGAAACGCGGAACCGGCACCGTGACGTTCGTCGGAGACGAACAGGTCATCATCGCGTGGGACAGCCCCGGACAGATGGAGATCGGTGCTGATCAGATCCCGATGGATCAATTGAGCGGAATCAAGGAGGTGAGTGAGGATCCGATTCTAAACACCATCGAAGCCGCTGCACCTAAGGATTACAAAGTTGGAGATCGGGTCGAATGTCCTAAGAGGGGTTCCGGTACCGTGACGTATGTGAGTTCCCAACAGATCTCAGTCGATTGGGATGGAGATCTACGCGGACCAGAGCCGATCCCTGCGGCTAAACTTGGTTGTGTTAAAAACGTTTCGGTCTCTGCTCTCGCTCAAGTCATTGCCAAGCAATGGTCGGGCGGCGTGAAAACCAAATGGCATCCCAAGGAAGGCTTCTTTAATCAGTCGGCTGAGAAGATCGCCCAGGGACTCAAGAGTGAATCCAAAGACTTGAAACAAGCAATGTCCCGTCTGACGTTCTTCATCAATCGCTCGGGATCTAACCTGAGTGCGGATGACAAGAAGCGTCTAGAAAATGCCAAAGACAAGCTCCATAATCTGTATGGAGCCAAGTCGAGCGTAACGGCTGATGCAGAAATAGAAGCTGCGAAAGACATGGAACTTGAAGGCACGAATCTTCTGTTCAAAGGGATCGCAATGGATCCGAACGGGAATAAGGTTGTGAAGTTGAGTTTCCCTAATGGTGCTACCTTCACGATCCAGACCAACGGAAACCTGCCAGGGGTTCATAAACTTTCTAAGGAAAGCGACGTTGGTACTGCGGAGTTGGCGACCATCAAGAAAGAAGTCGTGGATTACCTGAAGGCTCACGGTTCAGATCTTCAGAAGACCACGTTGAAGGTTTATAGCGAAGTAACAGAAGAAGATGAAGAAGATGATTTTAAAAAATTGGACGCCCTTCAACAGCAGATTCAAAGGCTATTAGCAGAAGATAAAATGGATGAAGTTAAAAAACTAATGAAAGAAAAGGATGAACTTTTTAATAAACTTTATGAAATTAAAACTTTTTCAAACACAGTCCAAGCCGCCATTTCAGTAGAAGACCGTAAAGCCCTTCTTGAGAAGTTAGCAGAAGTCGAACACCTACAATGGCAGACATGGGCGGAATCTGTGAAGGATGAAGTCTCTCCCGAACGCGCTGCTCGCTGGGAGAATTACTTCGTTCCCTACAGCCAGCTAGACCGCCCTGCACAGAAGTTGGATCTGGAGTGGGCTGAGAAGATCATGGAAGTTCTAGAACCTTACCTAGAGGCAAGCGGGAAGGAACTGGTGACGAAGGTTGAGGTGGATTCGACTAAGGCTGAAGCAGTCCTTGCAGCAAAGAAACGCAAAGGCAAGAAGGCTGGCAAAGCGAAGCGTTCCAAATCTTCCAAGAAGATCAAAGCCAAGGCTAAGTCGAAATTAAAACCCATGCTGCACGGGCGGCGCGTCAAGGCTGCTCCCAAACATGATATCAAGTTCCCAATGATGCAGAAGGTCGATTACCTGCACGCAGAGTTGGAAGACTATCCGATCACGTCGCAGATCATCGAAGCTGCGGAGAGTGATCTATCGCCGCTCGTGCGTCAATATCTGGAGACGGCACTTTGGTCTAGCACCGAAGGGGATGATGTCGGAACTCCACTGGATAGGAATTATTCCATTGATGATTTTGACGCGGAAGCAATCCAAAAAGCCGAGCAGGATGTCGATGCTTTCATTCAGAAAGCGGGACATCTCCTGGAAGGAATCGATCTAGAGCAGGCGATGCACGATTTTTTCCTGAGCCGC
>Ga0315277_10003228_pt1 | contig 22186 bp, 15 predicted proteins | sample YL17G05_15_MG_FD_203695 | JGI IMG/M metagenome (GOLD analysis project Ga0315277, IMG submission 203695) | Sediment microbial communities from Yellowstone Lake, YNP, Wyoming, USA - YL17G05_15 | ecosystem: Environmental > Aquatic > Freshwater > Lake > Sediment | place: USA: Wyoming | collected...
GCTCGAGCGCACCGTCGAGTTCTCCGTAGCCATGACGGATGACCCCGATGTTGTTAAGGGCCAAAGCTCTCCCCCGCCTGTCCCGCTGCCGCTCTGCCACGCGGGCCGATTCCTCAAATCCCCTGAGCGCGTCACCTGGTCGGCCCTGAATGTAGTGGCACACTCCGATCTGACTGAGGAGCGGGACAAGCTGCGCCCCGCTCGCTTTTGCCCGCGCTTCCTGGAAGTGCTCGATTGCCTGGTTCCAGTGGTGCCCACCGGCGGCAGCGAGGCCGAGGTCGAATGGCTGCCTGACCGCGGGCTCTGACTCGAGAAGTCCTCCGACGTACTCCGCCAGCCTATCCAGGTCACACCGGATCACGTCCAGCCTCCGGCTGACTCCCTTCAACCTTAGCCAGCGCGGGTACTGCCCGGGGCGACTAAGGGCCGCTACGACCACGGCGACGCCAAAGCCCACGAGGAGCACCATCACCAGCAGGGCTGCCGGATCCATGGCTATAAGTCTAGCTGCATCCGACCCCCGGTGTCAACTCATCGAACTCCGGGTACACGCAGATCCCCAGCAGGTTGACGTCGCAGCGAGCCGGGGCGGGCATTTCGCCCGCCCCGACCTGCGTCCTAGTAAGTCTGGATGGTAATCGGATTACGCTACCGCCCACTGACCGGCAGACCCTGTTGACATGATTGCCAGATCGTCCTACAATCCAGCCATGCCCGAGCCAGTGCCTGGTCGGATGCAAAGGGATACCCGGTATCTGAGAACAGGAAAGTGACGACTCCCGCGCCGACCTCCGGGACGCAGCGTTCGAAGAGGCTACGGACCATTACCTGCGCGTCAGGGATAGGAGCAGCCGGGGTCGGGCTCTTCTATGTGCTGACCGGCAACGCCCGCGCGATCGACATAGTGCTTCTTGCCGGAGGCATGCTCGTGACCCTGGCGGGTCTAACCCTCATGGGCAGGCGGAATTCGGGAACTTAGCGGCGCAACGTCGCGCCTGCGGCGCAATCCCTCTGTCTCTTTGTCCCATCCTCCTTTTCCCGCCCTTGCTTGACTGATTCGCGCAAGCGGCTATATTAGCGCCATGAAAATCGCGATGATCGGCTCGGGTTACGTCGGTCTGACAAGCGGCGCTTGTCTGGCAAAGGTCGGACATGACGTGATTTGCGTAGACAATGACGCCTCACGGATTGAGGTTTTGAACCGAGGCGAAGTGCCGTTCTACGAGCCCGGTCTGCCGGAGATAATAATCGAGGCCAAGGCCGGGAAGCGGCTCCGGTTCACGACCGACATCAAGGCGGCCGTGCGCGAAACTAAGGCGGTGTTCATCGCGGTCGGGACTCCGCCCCGCGAGAACGGCCAGCCGGACCTGACCTATGTCGAGGACGTGGCGCGCGACATCGCGGCCAGCATGCAGGACTACAACCTGGTCATCGAGAAATCAACCGTGCCGGTCCAGACCGGCAAGTGGGTACGGACTACTATCGAGCGGTACAACAAGGCCGGCACGCCGTTCGACGTCGCCTCGAACCCCGAGTTCCTGCGCGAGGGTTCGGCGGTCGGGGACTTCCTTCACCCGGACCGGATTGTGGTCGGGGTCGAGTCTGAGCGCGCCCGGGAGTTGATGAAGGAAATCTACGCCCCGATTGATGCGCCGATGGTCTTCACCGACCTTGCCTCGGCCGAGTTGATAAAGCACGCGTCGAACGCATTTCTTTCCATGAAGATATCCTTTGCCAACGCCCTTTCCATCGTCTGCGAGGCGTCGGGCGCTGACATCCGGAAGGTCTGCGGCGGCATCGGCATGGACAAGCGCATCGGGCCCGCGTTCCTTGAAGCCGGCATCGGGTACGGCGGGTTCTGCTTCCCCAAAGACCTGAGCGCCTTCATCGCCATCGCCAACGACCTGGGCTACGACTTCCGGCTGCTCAAGGAGGTCGAGGCAATCAACGACGATATGAAACGCCGCTTCGTCCGCAAGATCCAGGCCGTGCTCTGGAACCTGCGCGACAAGAACGTCGGCGTGCTCGGCCTCGCGTTCAAGCCCAACACCGACGACATGCGCTTCGCCCCATCAATTGACATCGTCAATGCGCTGGTTCGCGAGGGCGCCAAGGTCAGGGCGTACGACCCGCAGTCGATGGAGCGGGCGCGCAGCCTCCTGCCCGGCATCACCTATTGCTCGTGCGCCGAGGACGTGGCCGACGAGGCCGATGTGCTGGCGGTCATCACCGAGTGGCCGGAGTTCCGCAAGCTCGACCTGGCCGCTCTGAAGCAGCGGATGCGGCTGCCGATCATCTGTGACGGCCGCAATCTCTTCGAGCGTAGCGCGGTCGAGAAACTTGGATTCACCTACATCGGGGTCGGCCGGTGAGGGCCCTGGTCGCAGGCGGAGCCGGATTCATCGGCTCGCACCTCTGCGACTACCTGCTCGAACGCGGTTTCGATGTCCTGTGCCTCGATAACCTCGTCACCGGCTCGAAGCGCAACATTCGTCACCAACTCAAACGCCCGGGATTCCGGTTCCAGCACGCCGATGTCACAAAGCCGCTGCGCGTATCGGGCCGGGTCGACGTCGTCTTCAACCTCGCCTCCCCTGCCTCGCCGAAGGACTACTTGGCACTGCCGCTCGAGACCCTTGAGGTCGGTTCCACGGGTACCCGTAACCTGCTCGAACTCGCGCTCCGGAAGAAGGCGGTATTCGTTCAGGCGTCGACCTCCGAGGTCTACGGCGACCCGTTGCTCCACCCTCAGGTCGAATCCTACTGGGGGAACGTCAACTCGGTCGGCCCGAGGTCGGTTTACGATGAAGCCAAGCGGTTCGGCGAAGCTCTGGTTATGGCATATCACCGCCGACACGGACTCGCGACCAGGATTGCCCGCATCTTCAACACCTATGGTCCCAGGATGAAGCTCGACGACGGCCGGATAGTTCCGACGCTGGTCCATCAGGCCTTGACCGGCAACCCTCTGACCGTGTTCGGAACCGGCCGCCAGACCCGCAGTTTCTGCTACGTCTCCGACATGGTTGAAGGACTCTATCGCCTCTCCTCCTGCAAAGACCCGCTGCCGGTCAACCTCGGCAATCCGCGGGAGTTCACGATCCTGAGCTTCGCCCGGATAGTCAAGAAACTGACCGGCTCTCGCAGTCCCCTGAGATTCGAACCGCTTCCTGAGGACGACCCGAAGCGCCGCCGGCCCGACATCTCCCGCGCGTCCCGTTTGCTGCGCTGGCGACCGAAGGTAGAACTGGAACTGGGACTCAGGCTGACCATCGACTCGTTCCGCAGCGACAGAAGCCGGTCGTGAGGCCTGTCGGGATCGGACTCGTCGGCCTTGGCCGCTGGGGCCGCAACTATCTGAAGACACTGCTCGCCCTGCCCGAATGCAGGCTCGTCGCGGTTGCCGACTCGAACCCGTCCACTCACGCCGCAGTCGCTGGTGAAGCCGGAATCGCCGTGCGCGAATCGGTCGCTCAACTGCTCTCCGACCCGGCAGTCGAGGCATTGGTCATCGCCGCCCCTGACCGTACCCACTACACCCTCTCCGCTGCCGCGCTCTCGGTCGGTCGCGACGTATTGGTCGAGAAGCCGATGGCGCTTGAGCCGATGGAAGCAGTGGCACTTGCCGAACAGGCCGAGTCGAGTGGGCGAGTGCTGGCAGTCGGGCATACTGCTGTCTATCACCCGGGCTTCGCGGAACTGGTGGATGAACTCAGGTCCAGGCCTCTTGATGCGCAAAGACGTGCATCGGCTATCCGCACCTCCTCCGGCTACGCCGATGGCCGGTCGAATCCTATCCTAGACCTCTGCCCGCACGACATTGCCCTGGCCGTGCTCCTGTTCGGGACTCCGGCCGCGGCGCGCGCGCGCTCAAGCGGGAAAAGCGTGGAGTACGAAGTCAAGTTCAAGGGAGACGAACGGCTCAACGGGCAGGCGGAATGGCGCGAGCCGCCGCACATTCGCCGGTTTGAGGTCGCCGGCGCGAGAGGCGCCCTCAGTGACGGGGCAGGCAGCCCTCGCTCTGGAGACATCCGCGAAACGCCCCTTGGGCGCCAATGCTTGGACTTCATCGAGTGTTGCCTGACCCGGCGACAGCCGCTCAGCAGCGGGCGAGTGGGCCTCGCGGTGATGCGCTGCATCTCTGCCCTCGCCGCGTCGTGTGCTGACAGCGGCGCGTGGGTGCAACTCAAGTCAGAACCACGAGTGTCAAATGACGAATGTCGAATGCCGGACTCCAGAATTCGGCCTTCGGAGCTCGGAGTTCGCACTTGAAGTTGAGCGTAGTCATCCCGGTCTACAACGAGGAGTCATCGGTCACCGAGCTGGTCGAGCGGGTCAAGGCAGTGCCGGTCGACAAGGAAATCATCGCCGTCGACGACCACTCGAGCGACAACACGTTGTCGGTGCTGAACCGGATTTCGGGAATCCGGGTAGTCTCGCACCCGGTCAATCGCGGCAAGGGCGCGGCGGTCCGTACCGGGCTGTCACACGCCTCCGGCGACGTGGTCGTCATCCAGGACGCGGACCTCGAGTACAGCCCGGACGACTACCCGACCATGCTCAAGCCTTTTGCCGACCCCAAGGTCGACGCAGTGTACGGCTCGCGATTTCGCGGCGGCGGCAGTTTCCTGCTGATGAGCAAGCTGGCCAACTACTTCCTCACCTTCTTCACCAACGCACTCTTCAGCGGGCGAATCACCGACATGGAAACCTGCTACAAGCTCATCCGCCGGCCCCTGTTCCAGAGACTGGGCCTGTCCGCGGACCGGTTTGAAATCGAGCCGGAGATCACCGCGAAGCTGCTACGCAAACATTGCCGGATTGCCGAAGTTCCTATACAATACAACGCGCGTCGTGCCGGCAAGAAGATCGGTCCCCGCGATGGCGTGGCCGCCTGCATCGCTCTTGTCCGGTGGTACGTAAGCTAGCACATGGCAGACACCGTTCTACCCGAGTCGGTCAACGCCGTCGAACTCGTCGGCGTGTCGCGGCTGTACCAGCACTCCTGGCCGGCCCTGACCGACATCAACCTCACCATCGAGAAGGGCGATTTCATCTTCATTCTCGGCGCCACCGGCGCCGGCAAGACTACACTGCTGCGCCTGCTCTACCGGCAAGACCTTGCCGACTCGGGCAAGGTTAAGGTACTCGGCTATGATTTCAAGAAGATGCCCTTGTCGGAAGTACCGCACATGCGCAAACGGATCGGCATCATCTTCCAGGATTTCAGGCTGCTGGCCGAGCGGACCGTCTACGAGAACCTCGAATTCGTGTTGAGGGTCATCGGCACCGAACCGAAGGAGATACCCGGGCGGATTCAGGAAACCCTCAACCGACTCGGACTCGTTCACAAGAAGGACTCGTATCCGCACCAACTCTCGGGCGGCGAGCAACAGAAGACTTCGATCGCCCGGGCTCTCGTCAAGGAACCGGAGATCCTCCTCGCCGACGAGCCGACCGGCAACATCGACCCCAAGGCCGCAGCTGACATTCTGAACATCCTCAAAGACATCAACTACCAGGGTGCGACGGTGCTCATGGCCACCCATGACGCGGACTTGGCTGAGCGTACCCGGCGACGCCGCGTGACCCTCGACGCGGGCAGGATAGTGCGCGATGAGACTTAGCTACATCCTCCAGGAAGCCGTGCGCAGCATGAACCGCAACCGCGGCAGTTTCATGCTCGCGGCAACGGTCCAGGCCATCTGCCTGGTGCTGCTGTCGGTGTTCATCATCCTGACCTGGAATCTCGTCCGGCTGTCGGAGGCCGCCAGACGACACATCGAGCTCTACGCGTTTGTCGGCGATCAAGCCGACCCGACGCTGCTCGTGGAGCGGATCTCCTCGCTCGACGGTGTGGCACAGGCGCGCTACGTGCCCAAGGACGAGGCGCTCACCGAGCTGCGGACCGACCTTGGACCAGATTCAAGCCTCGTGGACGCGCTCGAGCAGAACCCGCTGCCTCCCTCGGTCCGCATTGCGGTCCGTTCCGGGTTCGCGTCGCTCTCTGAACTCACCGCCCTCGAACAGAAGATAATGTTGATACCAGGGGTCACTGAGGTCTGGTCTGGCAAAGAGATGGTCGAGCGTCTCGAACGCATCACCCGCACGGTAATGTTCCTCGACATCGGTATCCTCGTCATCGTCTTCCTCGCGGTCCTTTTCATCGCCTTCCAGACTGTGGAGTCCTCGATTGCCTCGCGGCACCACGAAATCCAGATCATGGAACTGGTCGGCGCTACCGGCACCACTGTTCGCCTGCCGTTTGTCTTTGAGGGAACCACCCAGGGCATCCTCGGCGGAGCGGCCGCGTTCGTCCTCGCCGTGGTCTTTCACCGACTCACGGCCGTTGTCATACCGGCCACGGCCCTACCCACCGGAATCGTCCTGCTCGCCGACCTCGGCCTCGGAGCCTTGTCCGGTGTCACCGGCTCGCTCATCGCTCTGAACCGCATCCACCGCATCCCCCGGGCCGTAGTCATGGACGATAGTGAAGAGTGACCCGCCCATCGCTGCTGGCCAATCGCCGATTGCCGATCACCACCCTCTGCGCGCTGTTCCTGGTATCAGCGCTTCGGGCTCAACCCCTCCCGCCTCTTAGCCCGGACACCACCGCGGCCACCACACCGGAGACGCTCAGCGTGGAGCAGCTCGACCAGCAGATACAACAAAACGAGGCGCAGCTCGAACAGACAAAGCAACGCCTCGCCGACATCGAGAACCAGCTTGCCGACCTTGCCGGCAAGGAACAGGCCGGGCTGGCCAGGCTGGCGTCGTTGGAAGAGCAGATCGGCCTGACCCGAAACTACCTCGCCCGGCTCCGGAACCAGGCCGCGGCTCGCTCCAGCGAAATCGCCCAAGTCGCAAGACAGATCGAGCAGACATCTGCCGAAGCCGCAAGCCGCAAGGAGGCACTCGGGCGCCGGCTGATCGCCATCCACAAATACGGACAGCTCAACCCGCTGACCGCCCTCCTGTCGACCCGCAGCGTACCTGAGGTCTACCGCAAGATGCTCTATCTGCGCTGGGTCGTGCGCGCGGACCAGCGTCTCGCTGCCGAGCTTTCGCAGTTGAACCTCGAGCTTGCCATGCAGCGCTCGCGGCTTATCGCTGCCCAGGCCGAACTCGAGCGCTTGCGGCGCGAGCAACTTGACCAGCAGGCAAAACTGAACATGGCGATAGCAGCCGAATCGGCCCTGCTCAAGAAGGTCCGGAGCGAAAAGCAAACCGGCCAGGCCCTCCAGCGGCAACTCACCGAATCCGCGGGCCGGCTGCAGAACCTGCTCGCCGACCTCCAACGCCGGAAGGAGATGGCGTTGCCCCAGTCGGCTACCGAGTTCGAGAGCAAGAGGGGGAACCTGCCCTGGCCCCTTCGCGGCAAGATCATCGCCGGGTTTGGCTCTCAGGTTCATCCCCGCTACAAGACCAAAACCAGCAACCTGGGAATCGACATCAAGGCCGAGCCATCGGCCGCGGTCAGGGCGGTAGCGCCCGGCCGCGTCGCTTACGCCGACCAGTTCATGGGCTACGGCAATCTCGTCATCGTCGACCACGGCGGCGGCTTCTACACCCTCTACTCCAATCTGACCGAGATGTCGGCGCAGGTTGGTACCGAAGTGACCGCCGGCACGCAGGTCGGGGTTGTCGCCGACTACCTGCACTTTGAGATTCGGAGGGACGGGAAGCCGGTCAACCCGATCGACTGGCTCAAGCCCTAGCTGGTGCCTGCTTCTGACCGCTCGCCCCGCCACATCCATCTTCCCCTGGTCGGTCAGACAAACGCGGTTCAGTTTCTTGAATCGTGGCTGGCCGGCAGCGAGTTCCCGCCCCTGCTGCTTGCCGGCCCGTCCGGCGTCGGCAAGCGGACCGCTGCGCTACTGCTGGCACAGGCGGCCAACTGCACCGACCCTGGTCAGCGGCCCTGCGGAGTCTGCCGGACCTGCCGGTCTATCGCCGAGCTCAACTATCCTGACCTGAAGTTGCTCCTTCCCGTCCGCCTGCCGAAGAAGGACGCGGAAATTGAAGATGTAGCGAAGGCCACGCTCGACCGCTATCCTGAGTTCGCCCTCGGCCAAGCCCAACCGGTCCCCGATACCAAGCTGAAGATACCGATTCATGCCGTGCGCTGGCTCCGCATCGAGATGGGAAGGCCCCCGCTTCTTGCCCGCCGTCGCTTCTTCGCTATCGTCCACGCGCACCAGATGAACGCCGAGGCGGCCAATGCGCTGCTCAAGGCGCTGGAAGAACCCCAGGCCCAGAGCACATTCATACTGACGTCGTCGCGTCCGGCCGCCCTGCCTGCCACCATCCGCTCGCGCTGTCAGGCCGTCAGGTTCGCAGCAGTTGCCCAAGACGTGATCAGCCAATGGCTGATCGAGAACGCCGGCGCGCCTTCGGCCGACGCCGAGCTCGCCTCGGCCCTGGCCAATGGGTCAATCGGGACGGCCCTGCGGTTTCTTGAGAACCGAGAGGACTTCCTCGTCGCACCGGTGGTGGACTACTTTGCCGGGCGGCTCGGCTCGGATGACAAGGCTGTCATCGCCGCGGTCGAGGCGGCAAAAGAGGCCTCGCCCGCTGCCGTGGCCGGCACCCTGCTCTTCCTCTATCAAGAGGCCTTGCGCGTCAAACTCGGCGGCAGTTCTGTCTACGTAAAGAGATACCCGGGCGTCGTCGAGCCGAACGTCGGGCTCGAAACCGACTACCTGCGTCGCGCGGTGAAGTTCCTCTTGGCTCGTTGTCATGAGGCAGGCATGAATGTCAACGCCCGGCTGTTCAACTACAGTCTGCTGACTACCCTCAAGCCGCCGGCCCGGCGCCGGCTATCGGCCTGAATCGACTGCGGACCCGGCCGAGCCAACTGCCACCAGGCCCTTCAGCGCCGAGTAGCGCTTCTCCCCAATTCCGGATACGGCCCGTAACTCGCTCACGCTGTGGAAGCCGCCCTTGCGCTGACGGTACTCAACAATCCTCCCTGCAAGCACCGGCCCAATTCCCGGTAACCCGTCCAGCTGACGCGGCGTAGCCTGGTTGAGATCGACCGGTAGCGGCGTACCAACTGAGTCCGGCAAGCACGCCGCCGACGTATCCGTAGCCACTGCAATCGGGTTCAGTGCTGCTTGATGTCTGAGCCCGGCGCGTTTGCAGTAGGAGATGCCGACCCCGACAAGAAAGGCTGCTGTCACCAGCAGCAGAACGGCCTTTTCCCGCCGGTTCACTAGAACCTAAACAGGACCCAGAAGTCGAGGTCCATGGACTCAGTGGTGGTGACCGAGAGTCCCCGGCTCTGATTGTACCCGGCCGTGAGCCCCGCATCGATGCTGCGGGAGAAACGATAGGATGCCGACAGTGAAGTTCCAAAGGAGTTGTCACGCTGCAGTTCGCTAGTCGTGTCGGCCGGCATCCCGCCGGCCCAACGCTGCAGCCACCGGTGAGTCTGAGCGACACGCAGCGACCAAGTCAGGCTCAGGTCCGACGAGAACCTGAGCTTGCCGAGCAACGGGAACCGCAGGCCCTGCGGCGCCGAGAAAGCGTAGGAGAAAGAGAGATCCACGCCCCGCGTATTCGAATGCGTTACGCTACGCTCGGCCCCCGAATCGTCCAGAAAGCTGGTAGTAGACCCGAACGTGTAGTTGGTCGAGAGTGTCGTGCTGACGCGTTTCTTCCAGGTGGTGCTCCAGGACAACAAAGGGCTGAACTCGTTCTGGTCGGTCTCGCTGCGACCATACATACCGAGCGATTCGCGGGCGACGCTGTCGCCGTTCGCCGGTTCGTAGTAGCGGACGTACTGCCCACCAACGTCGCGCTGGTGCCTGTAGCTGGCGGTGAGCTTTGAGTCAGTCGCCCAGTCCTTGAACAGGTTGTGGACTTTGCCTTGAGTCAGCTCCAGGTCGGGCCAGGTTGTACTCTGGTCGAGAGTCGTGCTGCTAAGAATGCTGCTCAGGTCCTGCCCCCGTGACCACTGATAGGAGATGCGCGCCGTCAGTTCGCGCACCTGCCCGCCGGACGAAACCCGCAGCGTGTTGCGCCGCTCGCGGCTTGCGCTGGTCGGCTGTCTGAGGCTGTCAAACGGGAAGATATCGCTGAACCCGAGGCGATAGCGCCAGGGCGATGCATCGTATACTCCCACCAAATCGCTGTTGCGCGACAGTGTATAGCTCACATCAACCGGGTCGAGCGCCCGTGACAGACTCCCGGCTCCTCTCCGGAGCGCGTCGAACGGGCTGAGCTTTGGCCGCGGCGGGGCGGTCTCGCCGGTGGTATCTTTGGCAGCCAACGAATCCCGCCCCAGCGAGTCGCTCTTGGGTTCCCGTCCCGATTTTGTCGTACGTGGCTTCGCGTCCTTCCGCCCCGCCGGAGCAAGTTTGCCCAGCAACTCCGGCAGGTCGGCACCGAGGGTGAATTCAAGATCCCCCGAGTTGTTCATGTTCCGGTACGCGGAATACCCGGTATCGACCTTGGTTCGTTCATCCGAGTAGTCCCCGTTGAAGTCGACTCCCGGCGTGATGGCGTCCGCGATATCGAAGTTGTAGCTGGCATCGAAGCTGTGTTCCCGGCCGGCCTCGGTGCCCGTAGTGAGAAACCACAGGGTGTCGGGCGAAGGAACCAGCAGGTCTCGATCGGTCTGGACATTGTACGCGAATGTCAGGTCCTCTATCGGCGAGTAGTCGACTCCCAACTCGGTACCGAGGTCGTGACCCCGGAGGGTGTCAACGCGGAAGGCGCTGTCGGGGCTGGTTCGCGTGCCGCGCAGGGACCGCTGACGGGCGTCGGTCACTCCTAGCCGGATGTCCTGCGGAAACAAGGCGAGCTCGCGCTCCGAGCCAAGCTTGATCTTGAGGTCGGGAGCAACTGCGTAGCTCCACTGGAACGTGCTCGCCGAGGATGAATCTCGGCTAAGAGGCCCGCGGTTATACCCGCGACGGTCGCGCCATGAGAACGCCATGCCCTCAAGGGTGTAGTTGAGCCAGCGGTTGCCCGATTTCTGCTTGCGCACATTATCGAGGAACAGATCCTCACTCCGGCCCGTTGTCGCGTAGTCGGGTGATGAGGCAAGTGCCTCGGGAAGCAACAGGTCGGGGTACAACGGCGAGAACTTGGGCACCTCACGCTGGTCGGATATCGAGTAGCCGACCGGCAGGGCCAGACCCCATGACACAGGCAGGAGCCGGTCGAGGTTGGCCCGCACGCTCGCTCCGATGCTGTTTCCGAATCCACCGGCCTTCACGCCCCGGCCTTCGCTGAAACGGCGGAAGTTGGGGTCGGAGTAGTCGTAGTTCACACCCAGGGAAACGAAATCCGAGAGCGCGACGTTGGAGCGAGCCTGGAACCCATAGCCCGGGTCCGTGTGCGGGGCGGTCAGCCGCATGTCGTCGAACCAGAGCCCGCCCGAGATCTTCGCGCCACCCGGGTTCTCGATCCCCAGCGCCGTGTAGCGGATGTCGGCGAGCGACGGAGTTCCCAAAACGCGGTAGGGCCCGCTCGACCACAGGCCTGTCCCCGGCACGTCGGCCTCATCCCGTTGCTGCTTTAGCACTGGAAACGAGTCCAAAGGAATCACGAACTCGTACCACTTGCCGTCCCGGCCCGGCACCACCGCGCCGCTGGTCACCGGGGCCCGGTACTCGTAGTAGTTGACTGAGTCCACCCCAAGCCTTAGAAGGAACGCCAGGCCGTTGCCGTCGTCGTGCACGTACATCCGCAGGTTGCTATACTCCCGGTAGTCCTCCTTGTCGGTCGAACTCTTGTTCACGGTCGCCCGGCGGTAGCCATGCAGGTTCTGATAGCCAAGGAGCAGTGCCGCCTCGCTCTCGAGGTTGCCGTTGGCGTCGCGTTTGAGCTGGAACGGCGAGGTGTAGCTGGTGTCAGTCTTGCGCGAGATCTGGGTCGCCCAGACCTTCTCGGTTGTATCGGTTGGCACGTGACCCGGCATGCGGCCGGTATCACGAAGCGATGTGAGCAGCGGGTCGGCCCAGCGGCTGCCGATGAACTCAATCGAGTAGAAGTCGATCGTGTCCGGTTGTTCAAAGCCGTCAAACCAGACTCGGACCAGTCGGATGTCCTCCCACTTCGGCTGCCCGACAGTATGGAAACTCACACTGTCGTGCAGGGAGATGCGGCAGAGCTTCCAGCCATTGACAAGGTCGGAGAAATAGCGGGTGTCGCCCAGCGGGATGTCGCACTCGAAGTAGTGGTTGTACCGGGAGAAACCGCTCCGGTCCAGGTCCTGTTGGTCCAGGTAGTTGTTGCCTTCCGTGCCCATCGGGTTCTTCACCGGGTCAAAGTCGTCGTTGCCGTCATCGGCCGAGCCCGGCTTCCACAGACTGTCCACCCCAAAGACGGTATCCAGACCGGCGTCCTCGGTGCCGGCATCGAGTACGCCGTTGGCATTCCGGTCCTCGGTGTTGTTCCGGCCATCCATGCCGCGGATTGAACCGTCCCGGATCCGCCGCGGCGCGGCCTCGTCAATCGACATGCCGACCGTAACGTGAATCGTACCGGTGCTACCCCTAGGCTTCAGGATCATCCGCAGGTCCGAGACATCGCTCAGGTTCATACTCATACCCGACTGCGCGGCCGAGGTCATCATCCCGGCCCAAGATTCCCGGTCGCCTGAGTCCGGCGTGAACGTCACCTTCAGTATCTCGTGTCGCTGCTCATCCTCGTCTTGGGTGGCTCCGAACACGCTGTCGTTGCGCACCCCGATAGTCGGTCTGATCCAGAAAAGCCGGGTGTGCGCGAATTGGGCTGTGTCCTTATCCACCGGCACCGAGCCCCACGACCAGAGCACCGGTGCAGTCGACACGTCACGGGTGATGGTCGTTCCTTCGAAATCGTCGAGGTAGACGACGCCACGCGTGTTCGGGTCCGGCATCGAGACCGCGCCCTCGGCCGAAGCACTGAATGAGGATGCTGCCTGGGCGCGCAGCAGGGGTAACCGGTCAAGGAATGCGCTGACAGCGTTTGACGTGATGGAGTAGGAAGCGTCGGTCTCGGCGATTAGCCGGCTGAACGGCTCGGAACCGAGCGATGGCTTCTCATCCTGGGTTCCTTCGCTCCGGTAGAATATGCTGGTACCGAGCTTGCCCTGCTGGGACGCTGCCCACTCGGCCCGGGCACCGACCAGAGACTTCTGGGAGACGGAAAAGAGCGGGTTGTACTCGAAGGTAACCTGGATGTCTGCGTCCGGCGGCAGAGCGCGGATGAACGAAAGGACCCCGGTTGTGTAGTCGATCGTGTAGTCGGTGCCCCTTGCCCACTGCTCACCCTCGACCATAACCTTCTCGGACTTGTCTGTGATGCCCGGCTGTCCGAGGTAGTAGGACTCAGTCGCACTGGAGTACTCCGCGACCATGTAGTACTTGACACCCTCGCCGGAGCGGAGCGAGCCTGGGTCGCGGCGATAAATGACCGGCTCACGCACCGACAGAGCGCTGGTGTCAAATGGCCTTGACACCGGAAACCGGATGAGGCCGGTCTTCGTCTCGAATCCGGGGTACTCAATCCGACCGTCGCTATTGGGGTCGAGCCCGAGCAACTCGGTGAACCTCCGCCCCTTGTTGGCTCCGGCGTCCTCGTATTCGAGGTCCGTCGCTTCGGGTACGTCCCGGAACAGCCGGAGCGACGAGAGCGACACGTCACCCTGGGACAACGAATAGACGTTGCGCTGCTCCCACTTCCATGTCTCGGACAGCGAGTCGGGCATCTCCGGCTTCAGGATCCTCAGCACCAGCGAGTCCGGAATCCGCGGGTCCCTGCTCGGCTTCTTCTTCCACCCGATCGAGTCCCCTTCGGTGGTCGCGATAGACAGCCCGACCACGTCCGACTGGTCGAGGGCCGTAGCGAACTCGATGATGTTGCCGGTCTGCAGAAAGTAGTCTTTGCCCAGAGACTTGAGGTCAAAGTCGCCGGGCGCGCGGTCATAGTCCCATTCCGGCGGCAAATCCCACGAATCCGGAACCGGAGAGACCGCTGCTATCGCCGTGTAGGACGACTGGTTGTTGCTGGGGTTCCGGTCGTCGACGTAGACCCGCAGGTTACTGACGGTCTTGGACGCGTCAATCGGGATGCGATAGAAACGCCGTGTCACGTACTGGTACTCATAGATCGTGTCGGTGCTTACCTGGCGCTTGCCGGTGAAGCTCTGGCTCTGACTCTGGGACTGCTCGCGCGAGGCGATGGCGTACACGTCGACGCCGCCGACCTTGCCCTTGGCCGACGCTCCGAACAGGCCGTGGTGAGCCGGCAGATCACCGGTGTAGCCGGTGCTCGGAATGGTAAGCCGAGTGTCGCCGAGCTCGACTGACTGGATAATCTCGTCTTCGGTGCCGGTGTAGGAGAGCATCACCTTGTTCTGGGACTCCTGCCGCTCGGAGTCGTGGTCGATGTTAACCTTGGTGCGCTCGCCGATGGTGCCGTTCAGGATCACCGAGAGTTGCTGCTCCATCTTCAGCTCCGGGAACAGGCCGCTGCTGCCCAGCGACTGGGCCGCTCCGTGGACAAATGTCTGGCGCCCGCCGAGAGTTATCCGGTCTTTCCCGGAGATGTCGATCTTGCTGCCCTCCCCGAAGAGCGGAAGCTTGGGCAGCTGGATGTCCGGAATCAGGCCCGTGGCGTCGGCTGCAAGCTCCTGCTTCTCCCGGTTCCGTTGCGCCTCCTCCTGCCAGGCGTCGCGGACCGACTGGGCAAGCTGATAGTCGAGGTACTCGCTTATCGGCAACACCTGCTCTACCCCGATGAAATAGTCTCCCCGCCAGCGGTCGAGATAGACCAGCCCCAGCGAGTAGTCGACCCGGGGCACGATCCGCGGAGGGTCGTACAGCGAGTAAGCCGACACAACGCCGGCGGCGAATGCGAGCAGCAGGGCCGTTCTTCTCATGGATGAAGCGATTGCGTAGCCGCTAGGCGTGAGACGTCAGGATTTGCTGCAGCCGGTCGGCCAGCTTCTCCGGAGAGAGCCCGGCCTGCTCAAGAAGCCAGCTTCGCGGACCCTGTTCGTAGAAGCGGTCATCGAGCCCGATGGTCGCAACCCGGGCGACTCTGCCTGATCGCTCAACCAGCTTGCTCACGGCGGCACCGAATCCTCCCGTAAGCGTGTTTTCCTCGACTGTGACGATGACGGCGTGGCGGTCGGCCAGCGACAGGATCAGATCCCGGTCGAGAGGCTTGACAAAGCGGGAATTGACCAGGGTCACGTTCATTCCTTTGTTTCTCAGAATATCGGCCGCGCGACTGGCGACGCATGACATGTAGCCGACTGCCAGCACGCAGCCACGGTCGCCCTCGCACAACACCTCGGCCCTGCCGAGTTCGACCGGCGCCGCGCCCGGCCGGGGCTGCGACCCCGAACCGCCACGCGGGTATCTGAAGGCTGTCGGCCCGTCCACGTACCCGATAGCGAATTCGAGCATCGCCGCAAGTTCGGCCTCGTCCATCGGCGCCATCACGACCAAGCCCGGCACCATGCCAAGGTATGACAGGTCAAACACACCATGATGGGTCGGCCCATCCTCGCCCACGAGGCCGCCGCGGTCGACTGCCAGCACGACCGGGAGCTTCTGCAGGCAAACGTCCTGGATCACCTGGTCCAGCCCGCGCGCCAGAAACGTGGAATACACGGCAACTACCGGCCTCACCCCCGCCATCGCCAGCCCCGCTCCAAAGGCGACCGCGTGCTGCTCGCAGATGCCGACGTCGAACAGCCGGTTGGGGAACTTCTCACGGAAGGGCGAGAGCCCGGTTCCGAGGCACATCCCGGCGGTCACGGCAACCACCCGCTCATCCCGGCCAGCGAGTTCGACCATCTTCGCCCCGAACGTACCGGTGAAAGTCGGACCGGCCGACGCCAGCGGCGAACCGGTATCGACGTCGAACGGCCCGGTGCCGTGGAACCGTTCCGGGTGCTTCATCGCCGGCTCGTAACCCTTACCCTTGCGCGTCACCACGTGCACCAAAACCGGCCCGTGGAGCTGCCGCACCCGCTTGAACGTGTCAATCAGCTCAGCCAGATTGTGTCCGTCCACCGGCCCGAGGTATCGGAACCCCAGCTCCTCGAACAGGATGCTCGGCACTACGAGGTTCTTCAGGCCCTCCTGGAGTTTGCGCGCCGCGACGCGTGACTTGCCGCCCAGGTCCTCCGGCAGATGCCCGAGCAGATTCCACACGTCGCCGCGCAGCCGGTTGTACATCTTGCCGGTTATCATCCGGTTCAGGTAGCCGGCCATAGCGCCGGTGCTGCGGGCGATGGACATCTCATTGTCATTCAGGACCACGACGAGGTCCTGCTTGAGGCAGCCGGCCTGGTTCAGAGCTTCAAACGCCATGCCCGCCACAACCGACCCGTCGCCGATGACTGCGACCGAACGCCGGCCTGACCCATTCAGCCGGTCGCCGACCGCCGAACCAAGCGCTACCGCTATCGAGTCACCGGAGTGGCCGGTGTCAAATGTATCGTACTCGCTCTCCGACTTCTTGGGGAACCCGGAGATGCCACCTTTCTGCCGCAACGTACGGAACTGTTCGCGGCGGCCGGTGATAATCTTGTGCGCGTAGCACTGGTGTCCCACGTCCCAGATAATCTGGTCCTTGGGAGTGTCGTACACGTAATGGAGGGCCAGCGTCAGCTCGACGACGCCGAGACTCGGCGCAGTATGGCCGCCATTCTTCGCCGTGGTCTGGACGATCAACTCCCTGATCTCGGCCGCCAGCTCGCGGAGCTGGTCGAGCGACATCCGCCGGACATCGGCCGGGGAACGCACGCCGTCAAGCAGAGCCATCGCTACGACCTCCGATGCAGAACCATCCCGGGAAATCCTGCCAGCACCCGGTATCCAGCGCCCAGGGAACGGAAAAGCCGTTCGGACTTCCTGGCTTGCAGCTCAGCCCGACCCGCGGTTCGCGCCGCGCCCAAGGTCGAGACCATTGACGCCCGGTCGGCTTCGCTCGCTTGCTCCGCGTCAAGCAGGTCATCGGTCATCTGGAACAGCATCCCGAGCGCCAGCCCTGCCTGCCCGAGCTTTCGCTGGGCCGTCGGTGCCGCGCCGCCCAAGACCGCGCCGGCGAGCACTGCGGCAGCAATGAACTCCGCCGTCTTCTTGCGATGTGTCTCCAGGACTCTGGACTCCTGACCTCGGACTTCGGACTTCGCCCTTCGCACTTCACTGATGATGTCCAGCATCTGCCCGCCGGTCATTCCCGATGGCCCCACCGCGCGGCTTATCACACGCACACCCGCGAGCTTCCGTTCGGCCGGACCCGGGGCGCGCGTAAACAGCTCAAATGCAAAGGCGAACAGCCCATCGGCCGCCAGTATCGCGGTCGCCTCGTCATACTTCCGATGGAGGCTGGGTCGTCCCCTCCGAAAGTCATCATCGTCCATGCTCGGGAGGTCATCGTGTATCAAAGAGAACGTATGTATGAACTCAATGCCTGCGCAGAACGGCAGCACGGCCGCGAGGTCCCGGCCACCCGCGGCACGGAAAGCTTCCAGCGTCAGCACCGGGCGTATTCGCTTTCCAGGTCCCAACACAGCATAGCGCATCGCTGCGGCCAGTCTCGTCGGCACTTCCCTGCCGAATCGCAACTCCCGACGGAGCCTTGCATCAATCAGTCTCCGGTCAGTCTCCACAGTCCGCTTCAAGTCAGTCACGGCTCGCTACCTCCGATGCCAGTTCCGCAGCCCTGACGGTGTTTGCTAGGAGCATCGCCACCGTCATTGGACCGACCCCGCCCGGGACTGGCGTGATTGCCGATGCTTTGGCGGCGACTGACTCAAAGTCAACGTCGCCGACCAGCTTGCCGCCGATGCTGTTCGTGCCGGCGTCAACCACCACGACGCCTTCACTCACCATCTCTCCGGTCACGAGCCCGGCCCGTCCGGTAGCCACCACCAGGATTTCCGCAGTCCGGCAGACCACCCCAAGGTCCCGGGTGCGCGAGTGACAGACGGTCACGGTCGCATCTCCCCGCTCGCCCCTCAGGAGCAGCATGCTGGCCAGCGGCCTGCCCACGAGCTCTCCGCGACCGACGATCACGACCCGCGTGCCCGAAATGGTGATGCCGTTCCGCAGCAGCAGCTCGATGATTCCCGATGGCGTGGCCGGCATGAACCCGGGACGTCCGGCGGCAAGTGCGCCGAGGCTCGCCGGGCTCAGTCCATCTACGTCCTTGGACGGGCTCACCAACTCCAGCACGGCATGGTCGTCAATCCCGCGCGGCAGCGGCAGTTGCACGATGAACCCGTGAACCGACGAATCCCGATTCCACTCGCCGACGACGTCGGCAATATCAGTGAAGCCCGCGGTGTCGGGCAGCCGCTCCACCCGCGCGTCGATTCCAACCTTTGCCGAGGCCTTTTCCTTGCTGGCGACGTAGATGCTCGACGCCGGGTCGGTGCCGACCTGCAGGATGCGCAGGCCGGGCTTCACGCCCCGGGTTTGGAGCACGGCGATGCGTTGGGCCAGCTCGGCCCGAACGGCCTTGGCCGCAGCCTTGCCGTCAAGCAGCAGTGGCTTGGCACTCATTGTCCGTGCAATTGGGATGGATACTCCGGCAGGAGCGGACTACCAAGACCGGTTGTAGTCATGCACCGTGACGGCATCGGGACTACCGCTGTCGGTGCGCAGTCTGCATCACGCAACATTCAGGACGGAATGCTCGCTAAGTGCTCCTTTCGCACGCGACCATTCTGACACAAAACGCAGCCCCGGTCAAGGGGTGAATTGAACTGGAAAAACGGTTCGGGGGCTCCCGTCGGCAAGTGCCCGACGTGGCGGGCCTTGCCCGGGAACCCCCGCCCCGATGCTTGCGGGTTGCCTACAAGCCTAGTTGCCCGGTTCGACCGCGATGTAAAGCACTGACCCGCCGCGGTTAATGCGGAACAGGACGGCATTCTTGCTGCCCTTGAACTGCTGTACCGCGCGGTTGTAGTCGCTCATGCCACCGATCCGCATCTTGCCGACCTCCAGTACGATGTCCCCGCTCTGAATCCCGGCATCATCCGCGGCGCTTCCCGACTCGACGTTGTCGACAAGAACCCCGCCTGAGACTTTCGCCTGCGCCCGTTCGTCCGCGCTGAGGCCGCGTGCAGTGATGCCCAGCCATGCTACCGGCTGCGCTTCCCCTGGGGCCGACGCCTGCTGCTCGCTTTCGGGGAACGTCACCAGCGTGAGGCGCTTGGTCATCTGCGTCCCGTCGCGGACAATCCCGACCGAAATGCTCGAACCCGGTGCGAAGCCCGCGACCTGCATCCGGAACTGCTCGACACCGTCGGTCTTCACTCCGTTAACCGACACAATCACGTCCCCGGACTTGATGCCGGCCTTGTCTGCAGGCTGATCTGAAATCACATCGGCCACCAGAACGCCCTTGTTGTCATCGAGCCCCATGGCTTTGCGGATGGCGTCAGTGACCGGTTGCGGTTTGATACCCATGTAACCGCGCACGACCTTCCCAGTCTTGATGAGCTGGTCAGTGACCGACTTCACGATGTCGACCGGTACCGCGAATCCGATTCCCACGCTGCCGCCGGTCGGCGTCCGGATTGCGCTGTTAATGCCCATCAGCTCACCCTTGATGTTCACGAGCGCACCACCGGAGTTGCCCGGGTTGATGGAGGCATCGGTCTGGATGTAGTCCTGGTAGCTGGGCCCTTCGGGCAGCGGCAGTCCGGACCGCCCCTTGGCCGACACTACTCCGACCGTAACCGTGCCGCTCAGGCCGAACGGATTCCCGACCGCAATCGCCCAATCCCCAACCTCGATGTCGCCGGCGTTCGCCAACGGAATCGCGGGCAGCGGCTTCTTGCTCTCCACCTTGAGCACCGCCAGGTCGCTCTGCGGATCCCGGCCGACGACCTTCACGGCGCTTCCCTTGAACTCGGTCTCATCAGCCAGGAGAACATTGATCTTGTCAAACCCGGCCACGACGTGATTGTTGGTGACGATGTATCCGTCCGGGCTAATCAGTACGCCCGACCCCAATGCGTTCTGCTGCCGCTCCTGGGGTATGTCCGGCATCCCTTGCATGAACTGCCGGAAGAACTCATCCAGCGGAGTCCCCTGCAGCGGCGATTGCTGCGATATCTTTACGGTCCTCTCGGCCGAGATGTTCACAACCGCGGGCTGCACATCTTTGGCAACCTGCACGAACGGGCTGTGATCCCCTGCGGCCAGCCCTTCCCCGGTTTGGGGAAGCGCGTTCGTCTGGGCGCCGGCCGGCCGCAAATCAAGCACACCGGCGAGCACCAACCCGATGACGAATGCTACAAGTACGGCCGGCGCCATTATTGCGCCGACCAGTTTCAGCGATATACGATGACTCATCTATCCTCCGTTATTATCTCACCACACCCCCACGGGTCCCATGGTTCCCGCTATACAAGTTATGAGACGCCCGAAAACCGTCTTCGGTTCGCAGCGCTGTCTGTGGTCGGCCGCTCTCCTGGCTTCGGACCTCGTCTGTGGCTAGCCCTGCACCAGTCCCTGGGTCTGCCCCAGGAGAAACTCACGCGTAACGCTCTGGGCGATAAGGTCGAGAAACACGTTGTCTCCACGCCCCTGCTTCTCGACCGCCGCCGCCTGACGCTCAAGGTACTTCAGGCACTTCATCAGGTCCGCAGCATCGGTCTTTGCCATCTGCTTCTCCCCACGCTCGTGCAGGGTCGCGACCGACAGCAACTCGTCGCCGAGCATCTGCACCCGAGGGTCGGGTGAACGGAAGTCGAAAATGAGCCCGCTTGACCGAGTCCGCATTGTGTCGGCCACGTTGGCGAATGCCTGCCGTGTCTCGCCGTCCTTGAGGTCGCGCACGCGATTCCGGCGGAACCGAGTTACACCGAGACGCAGATTGTGGAGCACATCACCGTAGCGCAGTTCCATGTCCGGCCCTCCGCCCAACTCCGCCAGCTTCAGCAGCGCGGCACGGGCCCCGGTCCGGAAATGCGGGCAGGTATCCGGACAGTCGATCGTTCGGCGTCGTCCCTTGCCGCAGCACTGGGAGCAGATCCGGCGCTGGTCGGATCCGTCGGCCGCGGTTCGGCCACGTTCCAGGGCATAGCCGGCGAGGCACTGCCTGTTCGCCTTTCGGCCGCATACGTAGCACACTTCGCTCATGGCCCAATCATACCTGCTGCCGACCTGGTCCGCAAGTTGACCATCCGGAGCCACGCTGTATCCTGACCCGTGGCCAAACACGATGAGTCCAAGGGTTCAAGGGGCCAAGGGCTAGAGCAGGACCCCAGACCCCCGGCACCCTCGAACCCCAGCACTGTCGGACAGGGGCCGCCGAGGCCAACCCCAGAACCCCAGGACCCCAGAACCCGTGCCTACCGCGCGGCACGGGAGGATTTCCTCGCCTGGCTTGAGAAAGAGAAGCAGTACTCCGACCACACGCTCCGCTCCTACGCCAATGACCTCAGCCAGTTCTTCGAGTTCTGTTCGGACCGGCTTGCCGGCAAACCGCTGGCAACACTCACCCACGCCGATGTCCGTGACTTCCTGGGTGCGCTGCTCCGTTACGGATACGAGAAACGGTCGGCAGCGCGGAAGCTGTCCACAGTCAAGTCCTTCCTCCGCTTCCTCGTCCGGAAGGGCACCATCCAGGCAAATCCTGCGACCGCAGTCAAGGGCCCGCGGCTCGAACAACGCCTGCCCGGGTTCCTGACCCAGTACCAGACGTACGAGGCAATCGTGTTTAGTGAGAAGTCGTCGAAGGAGGCGCGCGACGAGCCGGTGATTGTGAAGGACGCGCCCGCTACTATGACGCAAACCCAGCGGCTGACGCGCAACTGGGCACTGCTTGAGACGCTCTACGGCTCCGGCCTGCGTGCCGCCGAGCTGGTCGGCCTCGACGTCTCGGATATCAACTTTGTGGCAGAGGAGCTTCGCGTAAGTCGACGCCACGGCAAAGGCGGCAAGGAACGCATCGTCCCGCTGGGAAGGCGCGACAAGGAGGCGCTCGACAGGTGGCTTGCCTGCCGCCCGCACAGGGACGCGGAGCCGGTCTTCATCAACAGCCGCGGCGCACGACTGACGACCCGCAGCATCCAGTACATCGTCCGCAAAGCGCTCTCCCGGGTGGCCGACGCCACTGCGACTAACCCTCACTCCCTGCGCCACGCGTTTGCCACGCACCTGCTGGAGCGCGGCGCTGACCTGCGGGCCGTCCAGGAACTGCTTGGACACGCGTCGCT
>Ga0315277_10003229_pt1 | contig 22175 bp, 25 predicted proteins | sample YL17G05_15_MG_FD_203695 | JGI IMG/M metagenome (GOLD analysis project Ga0315277, IMG submission 203695) | Sediment microbial communities from Yellowstone Lake, YNP, Wyoming, USA - YL17G05_15 | ecosystem: Environmental > Aquatic > Freshwater > Lake > Sediment | place: USA: Wyoming | collected...
GTCGGTTCTCCAGACAGCGGCTCCCCGTTCATAGCGGGAGTTGTAGAACTTAACGAGCTGCGATGACTCGCTGTCATCAGATCGTCCCCGCTCCTCGATGTCTGCCTCATTGACATATATCGTGCCGCGCCACTTCTCGGCGTTCCTGAACAACGACGAGAGCGAGAGAACGCCGTCGGCTCGCATCCCTCTGAACGAGACCTGCCATAAGGCGTTGCCCATTCGGGTCTTCCCGCAGTCTGCGCCCCCGCGTGGGTTGATGATGGGCAGAACGGGGACCTTCTCATACAGCCACTCGGTCATCTTCTGAAGGGCGCACAGCCTGACTAGAGCAGGATCTGTCTCGACCCATTTCGTGATGAACGCGACGATATCCTCTAGCAACTTGCTCGCGTTGCCATAGTCCTCGATGCCGGATGGGAGCAGGATCTTGTTCTTCTGAAGCAGAGCGTCGTCTATCGGCACGAATGTCACGCCGTTCCTCTCGAACTTGTTGACGAACCTGTGTTTCCCGTCCTTCCACATAAGTAATTGCGCTCGCCCCTCTCGATATACTTCGTCGACAATTGTCGCATCGTCGAGTATCATGCCAGCGGTCTCGAAGGCCTTGCCCTCGACGCCATAGACTATCAGGGAAACAAGTACCCCTGGATTCTCAGCGACCTCTGCAGAGCGACCGGCAAGGCAGTCTTGCAACCGCTTGTGAGCTCGGCGGTCGCGCTGCCGCAACTCCTCGCCCTTCTCCTTCCACATCCTCCGGCATTCGATGTCAGCACTTGACCGATCAGCCGCGTTGTGGAGCAACCACATGACAAGACTGTGCATCGAGCTCGAAGCTGGGTTTTCCGGAGTAAGTGCCTTGTTGCGACCTTTCACCACAACTCCTCCCTGATGATGAGCCGTCCTGACCTGCTGGACTTGCTGAATATGACATAGATGCCGTATGTTCTGACAGCGTCCAGCCACAACTGGAAGCCAGAAGGGTGGCACTTGTAAACAACGCCGAAAAACCGGCTGCCCTCGAAAAACACATCCCCCGTTCCCTTCTTGACTTCTTCTTGCATTGCCATCCGTCCCGTCTGCTATTCGTCGAGCGAAAGGTTCGTTTCACTGGTCAATGTCGTCCCTCCGAAGGCACCGCTCTACTATCTCCGCTACCTGGGAGCATCTCCGGCCTATCTCGTGTATGAGTCCGAAACGGACGGCTTCTGGAGCGCCGGCACCATCAGTTCTCCGTTGCTTCCGAGGAGCGACTCTGCGCTCATTGTCGCCATGCAGAAGGTCAAGACCATCAGTAGGAGCACCAAGACCATCAGATGCGACTCCAGGAGTGCGGCGTGTGATTCCGCGACAGCTTTGTTCAATCTTACCACCATCGTGTGAGGCTCCGGACTGCTCTGATGGTGAACGGGGCAATGGCTGCTCACACAGACGCGAGTTGCAGAACAGCAGTACAGCGACGACATTGCCTGGTTCGCCAACTATCCCACACCGGCCCAGATCATGGACGAGGTTCTCCAGAAGGTTTGGATCCTTAAGCCAGTTGAATGTCACTTGTAGTATGTCTTTTGAGCTCTCTTCGCCTTCTGGCAGAATTCCGCCAACTGTTCTGCTCTCCGGGCACTCGCTAGACGCTGAGAGCTTTGACCATCGTTCAATGATGTACTCGATCAACGCTTCGTCAAGAAGGATTTTCCGTGAGATCTCCTCTGCGCTCATGCCCTGAGTGTGCAGGGGCTGGATGTCGCGCAACCACAGTCTCTCCTCGGAGTCCACTTCTGGACCTTCAGTTCTCTCGGAGCCTCTGTCGTCTTGCATCGTGGTCACCAGGGCACCTCCTGAACGACAAGCTTCTGAGTGCTGCTCCTAGAGAACACGACATAGAGCCCCACGACCTTTGCCTGGTCCAGCAGCCAGGCAAAATCGTCTGGATAGCCTCTCACAACTACCGCGAACGACTTCCTGCCTCTCCCTTCTTCAGTTACTTCGTCCATTCCCTCCCCTCGTAGGCTACGATTCTTCGTGTGAACTATCCTTGTCTGGAGGATGCAGGCCCGCATCCCCTGAGCCCAAGGACGGGTTCGTCCTGGGATCCCGAGATGAAGGCGAGCGACCAGTATTGACTACGAAGACTGCCGTTTTGCAGCGACCACACACCCACAGCTCGGCAGGTACTGACTTGTCGGAGTGAGGTGGGGTCACAACAACAAGCCGGCTGAATTCTTCGTTCATGCAAACCATCTCGCCACCGCACTGGCCACACTTCCTCTCCCCCGTTATCATGTAGAACACTCGATCCATCCAGATTCACTAGTGACCTCGGCCGCCCTCATCCATCCCGATGCCGCCACTTAACCGCCGGCGCGCTCATAGGATATAGCTGACTCACCTGTTGCCACGAGAAGCCAGCGCACTGCAGGGTCCAGATCTTCCAAGCAGGGACTTTTTTGATTGGAGGAGCATGCTTCTGCTGGCCACGCAAAGGCTGGCCGACCTTGTCGGTGATTTCTTTCATCTTGTCCTCGCCAATCACATACATCTTCTCGACGCCACCGCCGGTCATTTTGACGACGATGCCAGAGGCTCCGTCACCGATGTTGTTATAACACACATGACAGGCGATGTGGACATCGCCTTTTGGGGGCACTATGTGAGGCGTGAAATAGGGATCAATGAGGTCCTCCAGGCTCAGTTGTTCCTCCATGTCGCGCTCCAACCTCTGACCCTTTTCGGATCTGGCTTCAAACGAATTCGGTTTCATTCTCCTTACCTCTTGCCCTGTTCCGGGCTCAGGATGGATTGACTAGGCAGGAGATAAAGGTTGCCTTGACTGATGGGGACCATGCGGGCATAGCGTCCGTCGAACCAAACTTCGACAGAGTGGTTGAACCAGACCGCGACGCTTAAGTAACCGGGATGGGATGATGGGTCAGGAAGCGGGCGTATGTCAGCTTCCTGATGCAGGAGGCACTCGAATGAAACTGCTGGGAATGACGGTATTGAGCAGCAATCATAGGATCACCATTCCGCCTAGGGCCATTGAGGCCCTGAAGATGAAGGAAGGCGACATGCTCGTTTTCCACGAAGACGGAGGCAGGTTGATCATCTCAGTTGAGAAGTAGACCTCCTACAACCCTCGGCCTTAGAGAGGAGCACAACGAGACCGGCAATTAGCTCACATCAGGATGGTCTCACACTGGTCTCGAATCCTCCATATGGAAGGGGGCGATCTAAGTCTCCTCCTCGTTCTCTGATTCCTCTTCATCGCTTTCCTCTTCGCAAACCCAGAGGTCGTCCAGATACCGCCTGACGATGTAGTCGAGGAGGTCCTCACTCGACATCTCTTCGTTCTCCGCTGCTTCCTCAAGCCTTTCGGCAAGAGGGCCCTTTATGCTGTACTTTTTTGTTGGCATTTTTATCGCCGCACTGAAAGAGGCGGGTGGAAGACATAAGTATTTCTTTCGCTATATTCCAATTAATGGAAATATCCACGAAAGACCATTTGAAGAAACGCGGTCGGAGGCCGCTCGGGCTCGAACACCTGCTAACTGAGGAGCCATACAGCTCAGTGCTGAGGAAGATGAGGTCCGCGGGAGAGTGGGTGACGCTAGACTGGGTCAAGAGGCAAGGCATCAGGAGCACGAGAGACCAGGCGGCCATGTTAACGAAGCCGAGCGTATCGAAGATAATGAAGAGACTCATCGACGCTGGTCTGGTCGAGAAGGACAAACACAAATTCCGACTGACGATGAAGCTTACACAGCTGAAGGCCAGACTCGAACTACAGGATAGACTGAAGGGCACCGATATCGCAGTTGCCAGCCCCAATATTGTTATGTGGGGGAGGCTTGTTGGTGACCCTCAATTCGGAAAGGACCTGCTCCCGAGGCTGGAGAGTGTGTCGAGGGCCCTGGGCGAGAAGACATGCACGATGGCATTGTCTCTTCTGGAACAGCATGTAAAGTCCATCATGAAGGACGAAAAGATATCCATCACGCGAAAGGCTTGTGCGTTGATTGCCGTCCGCGAGGAGCTCACCACGGAGGTGGAGGCACTGGGCTGGGACAAGAGTGCACTCAAGAAGCTTGGGATTGCGGGCATCGTCACAGAGATAGTCGAGAAACACGGCCTAGGGTTGATTGAAAGCAAATCCCTGCAAAGACAGATCCGGGCGAGGATTAAGAAGTTCGATAAAGGTCGGGGCAGAGGGTATGTGGCGAGAATCAAGGAGTCGATGTACCGCAAGGAATTTGATGACATCTTCAAGATACTGAGCCCCGCGGAGGCCCCTTTGGTCGCAATCTACGGTCGAACACCGTGCGGCCCGCCGACGGGGAGAAGCCGGAAGAAGCAGACTTAAGCAGCGGACAGATGAGACCGGCTGTTGTTGCAAGCCTCAGCGACCATTGACCCGACGAGTACTTCCGGCGACCCACTTTGAAACTCTATCTAGGTAGCGATTCTATTAGTCGTGGGACCCGACGGGTACCGAAGCGCTGGCCGGTTCTTGAGTACCCTTAGGGTTCCGACAATGAAGTCCAATGAGGTGCAGGAAATGTTCAGAAGAAGAGAAGATGCGTCACAGACCGCAGTCGAAGCCATTCCCACCGTGCAGGGAGAACCTCGTTCGGGGTCGGTGCATTTGCGGTTCCCTCAAGCGGTCTACGAACGACTTAAGCAAGAGGCCGCCGCAGAACAACTGCCCCTCACTCACTATGTTTACAAACTCGTCGTACAACGCCCGGAGCGCGTCGTCCACTCTAAGAAAGACAAGACCCGCATCGCTGCCCTGGAGCAGGAGGTCGAGCAGCTGAAGGCCGACGCCGAAAGCGGCGGCGTGCAGCTTGAGGAGACGAACCAACTCCGTGAACAGCTGGAAAAGGCTGCCGCGGAGAGAAGCCAGTTCATGGCCGAAGCGCAAAACTATGTCAACCAGCAACAGGCCAATGCTCAAGCCTCTCAAGCGCGTATACGCGACCTTGAATATTGGGAGAACTTCGGTAAAGCCGTCGTCCTTGCAGCTCAGAACTCAGAGGAAATCAAGAACACGCTGATGTCGATACCTCTGGTCGCAATGATGCTGGGCGGCGCAAGAAATTCCTAACTACCACATGAGAGTTTGTAGGAGGGAGGCAGGAGCTCGGAATTCGATTGGCAGGCGTGAACTTGTGAGTGCTTGCGATGAGTACCCAAACCTTCATTGACTGTTCACACCATCACCAAGGGTCAACGGGGGTGCTGGAGTGGTGGAGAACAAAGCACGCGAGAGTAATGGCGCCAACCTCGGATTCGAGGCATCACTATGGGCCGCGGCTGACAAGCTCCGCAGCAACATGGACGCCGCGGAGTACAAGCATGTCGTTTTGGGTCTGATCTTCCTCAAGTATGTCTCGGACGCGTTCGAGGAGAAGCACGCCAAGCTCTTGCTGGAGACCAAGCAGTACGCAGATCCTGAGGAAAAGGACGAATACCTAGCTGAGAACATCTTTTGGGTGCCCAAGGAAGGTCGATGGACATACCTGCAGGCAAACGCCAAGCAGCCCGGCATCGGCAAGCTCGTTGACGATGCAATGGATGCGATTGAGAGAGAGAACCCGTCGCTCAAGAGTGTCCTCCCCAAGCAGTATGCTCGTCCCGCCCTCGACAAGCAGAGGCTCGGTGAACTGATTGACCTGATTGGCACGATCGGCCTCGGGGACAAGGACAGCCGGTCGAAGGATGTGCTAGGCAGGGTCTACGAGTACTTCCTGTCGCAGTTCGCTAGTGCCGAAGGCAAGAAGGGCGGACAATTTTACACCCCTAGATGCATCGTGAAGCTGCTCGCTGAGATGCTTGCCCCGTACAAAGGTCGCGTCTTCGACCCCTGTTGCGGCTCTGGTGGTATGTTCGTTCAGAGCGAGAAGTTCATCGAAGCACACGGGAGCAAGATCGGCAGCATCGCTATCTACGGGCAGGAGTCTAATGCAACGACCTGGCGCCTGGCGAAGATGAATCTGGCGATACGGGGAATCGAAGGGGACCTTGGGAAGGAACCGGCGGATAGCTTCCACAGGGATCTCCATCCGGACTTGAAGGCCGACTATGTACTCGCGAATCCTCCATTCAACGATAGTGATTGGGGCGGAGAGCGTTTGCTGGAAGACCCGCGATGGAAGTACGGGGTTCCACCAAAAGGAAATGCGAACTTCGCGTGGGTACAGCACTTCATCCATCATCTCGCTCCGACAGGGATGGCGGGCTTCGTGCTCGCGAACGGCAGCTTGTCCTCCAACCAGTCTGGGGAGGGAGAGATACGCAAGAACATTGTCAAAGCGGATCTGGTGGATTGCGTGATTGCGTTACCTCAGCAGCTGTTCTATTCGACCCCAATTCCAGCCTGCTTGTGGTTCCTAGCGCGTGACAAGGGTGACACGAGGTTTCGCGACAGGCACAACGAGATACTCTTCATTGATGTACGAAAGATGGGGATGATGACAGACCGCGTGCACCGAGAACTGACTAATGATGAAATTGGGAGAATTGCAGCAACCTATCACGCATGGCGGGGGAATTCGGGTTCGGAATCATATACGGATGTCAAAGGTTTCTGCCGAAGGGTACGGATTGAGGATGTCGATGATAATGGTTACATGCTCACACCTGGGCGATACATAGGAGCTGAGGATGAAGAGAGTGATGAGGAACCTTTCGAGCAGAGAATGAATAGGCTGGCCTCGCAACTCGATAAGCAACTCGCGGAATCAGAGAGGCTCGAAGGGGAGATCAAGAAGAGTCTTCGGATGCTTGCCTATGATCATCAATGATTGTCATAAGGAACCGACATCCTTCACTCGAGAGTGGTTGACAAGCTGTGGCCCAATTCATCGAATGTTTGGAGGCTACGGATGATGGATAGAACGCAGGCGAAGAACGAGCATATGAAAGTCATTGGAGATGTCTGCGAGTTCTTTGCAGGTGGCGATTCATTTAGAAAGCTTGAGTACTCTTCCTCTGGCATTCCCGTATTGGCAAAGGGAGATGTGAAACCTTATGGCAGAATAGGGTTTGATGGAAAAAGGTATGTCGAGCCAGCACTCGCGAAGAAGAGAGGATATAGGCTCACGGAACCTGGAGACATTCTACTCACAACGAGGGACCTAACCCAAAAGGCTGAGTTCCTGGGACTCGTCGCCCATATACCCGAAGATACTGTCTACTGCGTAAACCAGGGTGCAAACATAATCAGATTGAATGACTCTGTCGATATGAGGTACTTCGTTTACTGGTGCAATGGTCCTACATATCGTGCGTATGTGAAATCTCATTATGTTGGCTCGACACAGATTCATATGCGCAAGTCGGATTTCCTGAACGCTCCAATCTGGCTTCCGGAGATGGAGATTCAGAAGGCCATAGCCAGCATGCTCGGATCATTAGATGATACGATAGACTCCCACACTGAGACAATTGCTGCATTGGATCGAATCTCCCATGCTGTTTTCAAGTCCTGGTTCGTTGACTTCGATCCTGTCCGTGCTAAGGCCGAAGGAAAGAAGCCATTCGGTATGGATGACGAGACCGCCGCGCTGTTCCCCGATTCGTTTGAGGACTCAGAGTTGGGTCCCATTCCACAAGGATGGGAAGTGCGTGCGGTCGCGGATTGCGCATCGATTTCAAGGGATGTGATTCGCCCCGATGAGTGTCCCGAAGAACTGTTCTGCTATTACAGCATCCCAGCCTTTGACGCTAACCGCATGCCACTGATAGAGAAGGGAAGCAACATCAAAAGCGCGAAACTGACAATCTCAAATGAATCTATTCTCGTATCTAAACTGAACCCAAGAACTCCCCGAGTGTGGCGCCCTATACCGGCAGATCATATCAGAAGCATATGTTCAACGGAGTTCCTGCCAATCACTGCGAAGAACGGATTCGACCGCGAGTACCTATATTCCCTAGTAACGCATCGTAGATTCACAAGGGACCTGGAATCACTAGTTACCGGCACATCTGGCAGCCATCAAAGGGTGAGAGCTAGTGATATCATGCGTCTTCAGGTCATTTCGCCACCGCTACCCTTGATAAGAAAGTACGGTTCGGTCGTCTTGCCTTTCCGCAAGAAAATGGACTTAGGGCAGCTCATGAATGCCACGATTGCGGATGTCAGAGATACCTTGCTTCCTGGGCTTCTTACAGGGGTCATACAAATAATTGCAGGTACCTCCAAACAAAGGGGCCTGAACGAAGTGGATGTCCAATGAAGATGACAGAGGCGGACTTGGAAGAGATGGCCCTAGGCATCTTGGAGAAGCTTGGATATTCAATTACTGACGGCCCCTCCATCGCTCCAGGAGAAACCGCAGCCGAGAGGAACGAGTACAGCGAGGTGATCTTGGAACGGCGCCTGAGGGGAAGATTGAAACAGCTCAACCCTGTGCTCGGAGCAGAGTTGATTGATGACGCCGTGAGAAGGGTCCTGAGGCTATCATATCCCACTCTTGTCCAGTCGAATCGCCATTTCCACAGGCTACTGGCCGACGGTGTGGATGTCGAGTACCGAAGGAAGGACGGCACAATTGCCGGGGACAAAGTCAAGCTAGTGGATTTTGACAATCCAGATGCAAACGAATTCGTCGCCGTGAATCAGTTCACGGTGGTGGAGAATAACCACAACCGCCGAGCTGACATAGTGCTGTTCGTGAACGGAATACCTCTAATGGACATCGAGCTCAAGAATCCAGCTGATGAAGAAGCCGACATATGGACTGCGTTCAACCAGGTACAGACATACAAGAACGAGATCCCCTCCCTGTACATCTACAACGAAGGGCTCGTAATCACAGACGGCCTCCTTGCCAGAATTGGCACCCTAACATCCGACAAGGAGCGCTTCATGCCATGGAGGACGATAGAAGGTGAGGATGTCGAACCAGCGACAAGGCTCCAGATGGAAGTGCTCCTCAAGGGCGTGTGCGAGAAGTCTCGCCTCCTGGAGCTGATACGGCACTTCACTGTCTTCGAAGAAGGCGATGATGGATTGATCATCAAGAAGATGGCAGGCTACCATCAGTTCCATGCAACAAGAAAGGCGATTGGCGCGACAGTGGACGCGAGCGGCCCCGGAGGTGACAAGCGGGTTGGGGTTATCTGGCACACGCAAGGGTCAGGCAAGAGCCTCACAATGGCCTTCTACGCGGGGAGAATAGTCCTCGAGAGGAAGATGGAGAACCCGACCATCGTAGTCATTACTGACAGGAACGACTTGGACGGACAACTCTTCGGGACCTTCTCACGATGTCACGAACTGCTGAGGCAGAAGCCTGTCCAAGCCGAGAGTAGGGAGCAACTGCAGGAACTCCTGACGGTGGCTTCCGGCGGCGTTGTTTTCACTACAATCCAGAAGTTCTTCCCGGAGGTTGACAAGAGAGCCTATCCGATGCTCTCGGACAGGCGCAACATCGTCGTGATCGCTGACGAGGCACATCGCAGCCAGTACGATTTCATCGACGGTTTCGCCAGGTACATGCGGGAGGCCCTGCCGAACGCATCGTTCATTGGGTTCACTGGGACGCCCATCGAGCTGCAGGACCGTAGCACGAGAGCGGTGTTCGGCGAAAACATCAGCGTGTACGACATCCAACGGGCAGTCGAAGACGGAGCTACTGTAAACATCTACTACGAGAGCAGACTCGCGAGGATCCGCCTTAAGGTGAGCGAGAAGCCTAAGATCGACGCGCAGTTCGAGGAGGTCACGGAAGGGCAGGAGATCGAGCAGAAGGAGAGGCTAAAGACCAAGTGGGCTGCCCTAGAAGCGCTTGTCGGCGCTGACAATAGAATCAGGCTAATTGTAGCAGATTTCATTAACCACTTCGAAGAGCGACTCATGGCCATGGACGGAAAGGCGATGATAGTCTGCATGAGCCGCAGGATATGTGTCGACTTCTATAACGAGCTCATCAAGCAGAGACCTGACTGGCACTCCGAGGATGATATGAGCGGCTCTGTCAAAATTGTGATGACAGGGTCGGCATCGGATCCTGTCGAATGGCAGGGGCATATACGCAACAAGAGCAGAAGGGAAGATATTGCGAACAGATTCAAGGACCCGAAGGACCCTCTGAAAGTGGTCATCGTCAGGGATATGTGGCTCACGGGGTTCGATGTGCCCTGCTTGCACACTATGTACCTCGATAAGCCCATGCACGGCCACACTCTGATGCAGGCGATTGCCAGGGTCAACAGGGTCTTTAGGGACAAGCCCGGAGGGCTTATAGTCGACTACATCGGCCTTGCAGACATGCTCAAGAACGCGATGGCCGTCTACACGCAGAGCGGAGGCAAGGGAAAGACCGCAATCGACCAGAAGGAAGCAGTTGCGGTCATGCTCAAGTGGTACGAGGTCTGCTGCGACATGTTCAACGGGTTCAACTTCTCCCAGTGGGCGAGGATGACCCCCGTAGACAGGATATCCATGCTGCCTTCCGCGATCGAGCACATCCTGTCGCATGAGAACGGCGGCGATAGGCTCGTGACCGCGGTGATGCAGCTATCGGATGCTTTCGCGCTGGCCGTCCCCGACGAGCAGGCGATGAGGATAAAGGACGATGTGGGGTTCTTCCAGACGGTGAAGGCTGGGCTTAACAAGGTGGATGTGAAGAGACAGGTTTCAGAGGACCTCACGGACTTCGCAATCCGGCAGATAGTCTCCGGGGCCATCGCTTCGGACAAGATCCTGAAGCTCACCGATATCGTGCCCCTGCCGGACATATCTATTCTTTCCGAGGAGTTCCTGGCCGAAGTGAACAAGATACCTCAGAGAAACCTCGCTGCCGAGCTCCTCAAGAGGCTGATTAGTGACGAGATACGAGGCATGACTCGCAAGAATGTGGTCCAGGCGCGGTCGTTCGCCCAGATGCTCGAAGAAGCAATCACCAAGTACCATGGCCGTGCGGACGCCACAATTCAGTTCATCAACGAGCTTATCAAGATCGCCAAGGAGATGAAGGAGGCTAGCGCGAGGGGCGAGAACTTGGGTTTCTCGGAGGCTGAGCTGGCGTTCTACGACGCCTTGGAGACAAATGACAGCGCGGTGAAGGTCCTCGGCGATAAGGTACTTCGCAATATTGCCATCGAAATCGCCGGTAGCATAGCCAAGAACGCCACAATCGACTGGGACAAGAGGGAGAGCGTTAGGGCCAGGATGCGCCTGGTGGTGAAGAAGATCCTCAGGAAGTACGACTACCCGCCGGACAAGCAGGAGAAAGCCGTCCGAACGGTCATGGAGCAGGCAGAGGTGACCTGCCGCAGTGTGGTCGAGGCTTTGTCGTGAAATCCTCAAGAATTGTGTTCTGCCTCGGAAAGAAGAGAATCCCGCTCGTGCGACTGTACCTGTCCCAAGCTAGAGACGATGGTTTTCATTTTGGATATGTCGAAGAGGGTTTTCCGAATATACATCTAACAGTTTTCAAGAAGAATGGCAAGATTTGCTCGCACATAAGGGATGATGCGGCCCAAGTTAAGGAGAGCAAGTACCCGTGGAGTCAACATATCACTCCGGATCTCTTCGACGACCACCTTAGCAGAATCACGAGAAAATGGACCAGGCAAATGGACGGGAAAACTCGGTGCTATGTGATGAAACCAGCACTGGCAAAGAAACTCAAACGGATAAGCCCGGCCATCACGGAAGGGGACACTCTTCAGATACCGATGGAGTTCGTCGTTGCGAAGGTTCGTCTTGATTTTCAGAACAAGAGAAGATGGATAAGAACGACCTTGAAAGAGCTGTCTAGTACTCCCCCTTACTCTGGTTATGTTGCTCTCAAGGGCGGCGTAGTCAAGACGGTCATTCCTGCGGAAGAGGGTAAGTACCTATGTTTTGGTCCTAGACAGTATTCTCGACTAATGAATGAACAATCTAGACTGCTTGGTTTCGACATGTACTTCGACTACCTGATGCTCAAGCATGGCGAGCTGGTATCTGACCTCGCTGAAAAGAAGTTGAAGTCGGGAGTTCTAGATGAAGCTCTTGTGAGCCAGGGCACAAATCGACGGTGATATGGCATGCTCCAGTCGCTCTTCCTCCTCGTTGCGTCAAGATCCTTCAGGATGCTGCGAATCACCAGCTCTTGCATCGGCTTGCCCTCACTGTCAACTGGGATCAATACCACGGTAGGTGTCAGGGAATAGACGATAATCTCATTTTCGGCTGCATGTACAGAGATGTCTGAGCTGGCTCCTATCCGTTACCCCAGTTGCTGCGGAAGATGCCCTTGAACATGTGCCATAAAGTGAAACCTACAACAGCTGCAACTGGCAGTGCGCCCCAGTACCAAGGCCAATCGGAGGGCCACAATCCGAGAATAACGACCCCCACTACTAGCTCCACTAGTAAGTACTTGACTCTCGGCAATTCTCTAACAACTTCAGTGGCGGCTAACGCAATGGTGACGGCTGCACCTAGAAGAGCATAAGAGAAGTATCCATTCTCAACAAGCGCAATGGTAACAAGGGTAGAAGTCAGCACAACCAGAACATAGGTCATGAGTGTAACCGACCGCTGAGATTTCTCCGTAGCAACCGTCGCTTTGTCCATCTCATATGTCGACTTTCTGACGATTGCGTCATTCGCTTGTCCAGATAGCAGCTCGACCTGTCTTTCCAATCCGCGAATGGCTCTGGTCATGGCGTCAATGTCTCTCCTGAGCCATGTACCTAGATAGGACAGGAACCCACCCTGCGAATCATCTCTCGATGCGGAGGGCCACGACGGCATGGAGGGCATACCCAGCTCCTTCTGGTGTGGTGAACTGTTCTTGCTCCAGACATCAAGGGTCTGGCCACACGCTCTCTCAAGCATGCCTATTCGGACATCCAACGAAGCGAGTCTTATTCCGACCTTGGTGAGTTCATCAATCCTCTCCAGATTCACCTGAAGGTCTGGGGCTGAGAAAATGTCCGTGCTAATCCTACTAATGGCCCTTTCGTGTCCTCTGAGTTCGGCCCAAAATGCGCCAGACCAAGCCAACAACGCGAGAGGGACTGCAAACATGTTCGGAAGCGCCCAAAAAACAATCATCGGAGCGCCCATCGGCAGGGGAACTAGTGGCATCCTGAATTGCTCGAACTGATTGGAAAGTTCTTCGTCTGATGAAAGAAAGAGTATGTACGGCGTTCGGATACCCAGAAGTCCAAGTTGGTCGGCATGGCCGAGTATGATCGAGAGATTCGAAGCCAGTATGAAGTGTGACCAGATATCCGGTTTCTTGTCCCAATTGAGGCTGAACGAATCTAACTTTCTATGTTCGACAACATCCTCGCGAGACCGGACTCGGATGGATTGAGCTATGTCTCTCGCTTCCCCTTGAAGGGCGGAGAGAAGCTGCTGGTCAATTCTGATTCCCAGAAGAGTGAAAGCTGGAACCTCAGGACTGAAGGATACTCCCTTCTTGCTGTAGCCCCCGAGCGATTCAATGAAGAATCTCACGACATTCCGGACATGCCGGATGTCCTTCTCTGGTTGGGAAGACTCTGACATCCCCTTCGGTGACAGGACAAGCCTTATGGTCAGTAAATAGAACGGCAGTTCCTCAGTGTCAAGAGCTTCAGCACCAATGCTCTTTATCAGACCATGAAAGAGTGGCAGACTTCCGCCCCATATGAGGGGAGGCTTTTCTGTGACGGCCAGAACGGCGTTGTATGCAACATCAGAATCTGTTGGTTGCCAAGAATAGAGCGTGTCCGGGCCCACATTCTCGCCGACCTGAATAGGGGCGCTAGAAGCCTTCACTCCAAACAAATTCGAAAGCTTCTCATTTATGGCGAGGACATCATCCCTAGGAAAGGCCTCGACAAAGACCATTTCTCCCCATTTGATGTCTCCAATGGACTTACCCATCTTCTTTTGAACTTCCCCCATCGTCTTCCCCGATGACCTCACGGAGCTTCAATCTTTCATATGATTGAGAAACTCTGTAAGACCCATCTTGTGAATCAGATCCTCGGATACCTGCAATACTTCCGTCGAGAATTCGACGACTCTGTTGTCATCCAGAAGCACAATAATTCGAGACTCGTCCTCGGAAAGGGCCACTGAGTGTCCAGATGCCAGCATCTCATCTTCTCTAATGACTACTGTTGGCTTTTCTTCATTCATGTCTCGGTGAAGCCCCGATACGATGTCCGTAATGTCAATTTCATTCTTATCGGAACTTGACTTCATCCTCTTCTCAAGTTTCATCATCTCATCAATCAGCTCGATTCCAGACTTCGTCGGGATGTGAACTCTACGAGAGGTCGGAGGATGTATGACCTTTGGGCCAACGCGCTCGAACCATTGATTGATCTTAGCGGTATTCTCTGTATCTGATCCTTGAATCATTTCAGGGAACGGATCATCCTCAGGGGCAATCGCGGTACCGACCATTCGAATCAACTCTGTAATTGAGATGGTCGGCTGCTTGTCATAGGTGGGCTTCCCCTTGCGTCCCTCATGCTTGATATGCGGTGAAAGCCCACTCTGAGTCCCGGTTAGTGAGTAGTGCGACCGGGCGCCCTTTTCGGCAGGTTTTACCATCATTTCATTACGAGCCTTGCCCACAGTCTTGGCCAGCATGCGAAAAACCTCGTTGCCCTTGTAGAGCAAGCGGATTCTCCTCTCGGCATCATCACTCATGGTAGTATGTTCCTGCAGAGAGTCACGCTGTCGTCCCTCAAGAAGCTTCGCCCTTCCTCGGATTCTCGGGGCTGACCAGACTTAGATAGCAAAACCCATTACCACCCCATTGAACTAGTGCTGAGGGGGAATGCGACGACCAAAAGCGAAAATGAGCTTTACGAGGCTTATGTGAGGATGAGTAGAAAGACGCCCAGAAAACGAGGGAAGGCCCACTATCGTTTTGCGTACGAGCTGCTGGAATGTGCAAAAAGGGACTTTGTCGCGTCATCCATGTTATTTCACGCCAAGATCTACTCTTTGGCAATTTATCATCTTCAGCAAGCTGCCGAGAAGGCGGACAAGTCGTTCCTGACCTACCTGGGATATCTAGACGAGGATGATATGAGAGAAGCAGGACACAACCGACTCAAGACTGAGAAGTTCATCCGGCCCAAGTTACAAACGATAGCAGAGGAGATGGAGATGATCCACCCCGGTTCAGACGATTCTTCCAAGGACTGGATACCTCTAGCTGACACTCTTCCGAATCTCTCCGACATAGCAAGAGCATCACGAACATGGATACTGCTCTATGTATTCGGGGTCGACATGGATGAGATGGACAAATTCTACAAAGAGAATCGGAGTCTGCGACGCGCGATCACCAAGAGAGGGGTGAAGATAGAATCGACCGTCCCTTTCATGAGGGAGATGCTATTATCCTTGCAGCTGACGAAGATAGCAATAGTGTTAACGCCTCATGCATGGTCGACGCGATACCCGACGAGGAGCAAGAAGACGCTATCGCCGACTGACTACACTGCGAAGTTGGGCATCGTCCAAGCTTCAAATTACCTGGTAATTTCTGTAGGACAGGCAATATCGACTATCGACCAGATCTATCGAGACGAGAAGAAAGGCCCCTATTCCAAGTACGGAAGTTTCCGGGTCACCACTCATCCGGGTCGAAAGCACAAGAATGCTCTTGCGCACCGCTTTGAATACAGTCCTCCAGTGGGGAAGGATGGCGGCTGAATAAAAGAAAAGGAAAGGGTTTGGTCATCTCTCGATTCTTCTCCTCGGCGAAGACGCCCTAGGAAGGGCATTTCCGAGGGTCAGCCAGTCAGTCTCGTGGTCCCTTATCCCACAGGGTCCACAAGATGTTCTTCGGAAAAGCCCTTAGGGAAGGAAAGACAATTCAGGGCTCGGGTGAGTTCAATAGTCGAGATTATGGTAGTGTGTGATGGATGTGGGAAGGAATACTCCAGTGGAATCGTTGTGAAGAAATCCTCAGACATAGTCCTTGAAGGGAATACTTCGCAATGTCCTAATTGCGGGCGTGTCAATCCAATAGATGACCGACACATTCGCAAGGCATAGGGGGGAGTGCTGGCCTGAGAAGAACCAATGCAGGGAAAGGGTCTGTGTCAGATATGTACAGGGCCTCTTTGATACTCCTTAACCCTTTCAAAGCCAGGGTTGGCCTCCACCTAGCAGAGAGCGAAATGAAAGTCATAAGACTGCAATTGAGACGAATCCGTGAAGACATGGCGATGAGTGCAGATGCATTCAAGAAGGTGCGTGTCACGCACCATTTGGACGACAGCAACCGAGAGAGATTCTTTGATGATGATTTCAGAGAAGCAGGAATAGAGGCGATGAAGCGAGGACAAGAAGTAAACACGACCCTCTTTGCCGACATCAAATTCCTGGTAATGTCAGTTCGCCAGCTCCGCCGTTTCTTCATGATGATAAGAAAGTACCTTCCCAACGAACCAGAACTAGAGGAACTGGAAAAGCGTTACGGAGGGTTTCTCAAGGACTCAAAAGACATCCGCAATGGTATCGTCCACGAGGATGATAGGATAGATGATGGGGTCAGTGATCTTGGCAACTTGTACAACTCCAAGTTCACCTTCGATGGCAAGGAATTTGAAATTGGCCCTGAGTTGGAACGAATCCTAGAAGAGTTCTTTGAAGGGCTTCTGCAGGCATGTGAGTTTATTGCTGAACGACAACGCACAGAGGCAGCAGGCTGTCCCAGGAAATCTGGATCGTCTGAGAAAAGGCCATAGGCAAGGAAAGGCGATGGAACTAGCGTCGGGTAAAGATGAATGGGATGAAGCACGAGCCATATACTCACGGAGAGATAGTAGAGCGACTTGAGCAATTGGACGAAAGCAGCACGACCAATCTTGTTCTTGCTTTGTGTGCCACTGCAATTACAATTCTTGCTCTTGCTGGTTCAGCTGAGGTGGAAAAGGGAATAATCGGAATTGTTGCGCGCATAGTCTATCTTGGTGGGGCAGTAGTCGTCGCCTTGATGGCGATCAAGATTTCGCGGAAGCACAAGAGAAGAAAGGCTTAGGTCCTCGCTCTTGAGGGAAGGCTGCGTGTGTCTAAATCCTCAACTCTATGATTCCTAACAACTCTCTGCACCATGCCAAGCCTTCAACTCTCCCCGAATCCTAGGGCTTCCTTCGCCCAAGAAAAGAGAGGTCTGCTTGAATACTTGTTCAATATGAGCAGATAGTCTTCTCTAATCTTCAAGGTCCTGCCAGTTGTCAGAATCCTCCTAGAGTATCCCAAGCCCTCATCTGCCCTGTCTATCTCCGGACCTGCTGTCCACACGGATTGATAGATGACGACAGCACTGAGATTGGGGTAATCGAATATGGTTTGCTCCAATTCGTCCACAAGGGCGACTGCGAAGCCTTCCTTGAAAGCGTGATCCCAAAGGTTGTTGTCAACGATATACAAGAGGCCTTCATGGTCTTCTGGAAGCTGCTGAGCTTTGTCTTTGATACTCGTCCTAAGTCGATGCGGCTCAGTTGTTTTCGGAACAGCACCTTCGAGTCTCCCTCCCCGATACTCGGCAGGAACCTTGTCCTCGGAATCCGCAGTGTAGAGGTGTATGTCAACGGCGCGGGGCATCACAATTCTCTCGTGCCCCTCGAAAGGTTCAGTTTTTGTAATCTTGTTCAGAATTGATTTACATATCTCCTCCCGAACAGGAATTGAAAGACGCTTGAAGATCTTCCCTCCCATCTGTACACCAGCCACACCCATGACAGTGTTGACAATTGCCCAAAGATCGGCTTGCGTTTCCTCCTCCTCCTTGGACAGTTCCAATGCATGAACCTCAATCATTAGAGTGTCATCGCCCTTCCTGACGAGAAGGTCAGGCTTCTTCTTGGCTCCCTTTTCAGTTACGAACTCAACCGTGCAGTTCTTCTTCAGAAATCTGCTTGCGACCTTCAACTCATAGTAGGCGCTCCTGCAATTCTCTTTTCTCTGCAATCTCCCAACAAGTTCGTTGAAATTGGCGCATTTCTCAAGACTGGACATGTCATTCGCGAATTCGACAACCTGCAGCTGAGACTCCAGAGTTGGAGAGTGCATGAATGGATAGATAGGGGCTCCTGCAAGAACCGGCGGGCCATCGGCTCTAGAATTCCCCAGCAGACTCCTGATCTTCCTATGGGCCTCTACTATACTTGCTCTGTCTGTTTGACTCAGACCCTGAATCTCGTCAATGCACTTGATTACAGAGTCTCCATCCATTGAGGTATGAGAGGTTACAGAGCGCTATTTAGACTATCGGAATATGTCGGCCTCTGTGAACTCAGAGTCGGCCATGGCAATTGGACCGCCCTTTGAGAAAAGGCCTTAGGAATGGAACCGCATCCACCATGTCGAGGACTTGGCATGGAAACGACGGCTTTCATTGACATTCGCTTTGAGCAAATCTTTGGCACTTCTACAATTTCCTTCCGTAACACGAAGATATCAACCTACTTGATCGTGACTTCATTCATCAGTCTGGTCGGAACGGGGGCTGCACTGTTCTTCCTTTCAGGAGGGGGTGAGAATATCACCGCCAGGGATGTGAGCTGGTCACTAATAACCTGGCTAATTGGTGCTTACCTGCATTTGCCTGTGCTGCTATGGCTGAGGGCCAGCAGAGGAGACAGATGCCAATACTGCCAAGAAAGACCACCTGAAAAAGGGAAGTTCTGCAGAGTATGCAATGGGAAATATGGGCTCTCAGACGCGCATGACGCGGCTAAAAAAGAGATAAATAAACATATCCGTGAACAGTACGAGCAGGAACAAAGTGAAAGGGTTTAAGCGCCGACATCAATTCCCGCTGATTGAAGCCTCGGAAACAAGACGCTGGCTAGCCACCAGTACACTTTCCTGTTGGAGTAGGCATGGGAAAAGCACATAGGAAAGGAAAGGCTCTCGAAGTACTTGGAGTCCTACACTCTGAAGTACCTGGGGAACTCGCTTTCGGAGCATATGACCGCTTTGTTCACTGAATCGCGGCCTTTCGCGAATTCCTTGTTGATTATTTCGAGCTGCTGTCTCTTCATTGATTGTTGATTCCCAAGGCCCTCAGAGTTGACCACGATGTATAAGGCTGCCTTTCTGAGAGGCATCTCACCTGTATCCTTATGAGATGCGATATTGCACATGGAAGTCGCCCCAATAATCCCGATGAGGTCTTTTGGCCGTACATCCTTGTCTTTGACCTCAATAATGCAGACAACCTCGTCATCATCATTGACCACGATCAGGTCTGCATCCGACATCTTGCTTTTCCTGGAAGGATAGCCTCTGAAAAGACTAATGGTGCCAGCGCCCTTCTCATGAGCGGCTATCACGCGGTGAGAATCTTTTCTCCCTGTGGCCTGCAAGTAGGTTCGGACATCCTTCTCAACGGTCTTTCTAATACGCTTGTGTCGCTCTCCTTCGCCAGGCAATTCCTTTCACCACCCAATCTCTTCTTGAATGGGTTGATCTCTCTTAGTTTCTTTGCCTTTTCGGAAAAGACCATGGGGGAGGAAAGGCGATACGGACACGGGGAAATGGCGATGAAGTGCCCGAACCACATAGGAGCAGCAGTCATTGTGATAGCTGTGCAAGACTTCGTCAAGTAGAGCTGGACATACGAGAAGGATGGTGGCGAAATGGGACAGGTGACAGAGATTGTTGGCGTGATTGTTGTGATAGTGGGTCTGGGGCTGATTCTTGGAGGGTTATTTGCCTTCGGTGACGACATCGTCGGGTGGGTCAAAGGTTGGATGTGCGTTGCCGCTGGCATACCGGTGCTTGGAATAGGCGCACGCATTCTCATCCGGAAAGAGCCTTGATTTCGACTCTGTGCCAGCTCAGAGTCATCTTGCCCTTGCCGCTCCGAGACCGCCCGAATCCTTGGCGATTCCCGCATAGAAACGCGTCCGAGAGCGCTCAGACTGTTGGTGCCCTGTCTCAGGTGAGCCCGAACACAAGGGTAGCGAAGAATCCGAGAGCAGCAAGGATAAATCCAATCATCTTCAATTGCTCTGACCGTCTCAATTCTTCATCACGAGTCTTTATCGCCGTGGCGAGCTCGGAGAGTTTGCTTTTCACGGATATGCCGTCATTCTTGTCCGCAAAAGATGCCGCATCAGTGAGGAGATTCCTCTCAATCTCGGGCAACTCCTTGAACCGCAATTCGTATTGAAGACTGTCAATTGCGCTTGCGGTAAACTCAGCTAGGCTCTTGGCCTCATCGTCTTTGATGTCATCTCCCAGTATCTTCTTGTCTTTCTGGACAATCTTCGCATGGGCCTGCACGAGATGCTTGTTCAGGTCGCAGAAACGGTCCAGAGCTCTCTGATTGCTGCAAATCCCGTCGTACAGTTTTTCGATATCCTTGTGGGTTCTCAGCGAACCGGACCTTCGGCCGATTACTATACTTGTAAAGAACTCCTCTACCAATTTCTGTTCCGATCTCCGGTCGTCATATCTCCGAAGCAGTCCCAGTAGTCCGGCACCGAGAAGGAGTCCGAAATAGGCGATGAGTATCCATTCCTCGAAATCCATTTCAGACCACCTGGGACATTGAAATCCATACCATCATCAGTGGATTAATACTTGGCGGAATTCCCAGTGGGCCCACGCCCGGCTTCGGTCACCTGCAGGAGACGCATTCTTTCCAGATTCAGCCTGGGTTTTGGAGCCGACCTCCGGAAAAGGTCATACCAGAGGAGGCCTATTCACATATGCATGAGTGGTACGGTCGTTGGCGTCGGCATATTGCTCATAGCCGTCGGAATCATGATGCTCCTTGCTGGTGTCGGCGGAAAGGGCCGAGTAGAATCCGACATCATGGACGCGTCGGGACCCGTCGGCCTCATCGTACTGGTCGTCGGTGCAATCGTGGTTATCTTCGGAGGCTAAGAAGAAGAAGGGATTTGAGCCGGGTTTCCGGTTGCCTTCCAAAGACGCGACGAATGCGCGATCTTGTACCTTTTCGATTCGAGCCAGTCAATTTGGTGGGTTCAGATCCCACAGAGTCCACAATGATTCTAGGAAAAGCCCATAGGGGAGGAAAAGCGATACACGACATGCTGGAGTCGGTCGACTGTGACAATCAGCGGAATTGCGGCTGTCATCTTGTGCGCCGCGAGCGCTGTGATTGGTGCGCGGTGCATTCAGGGTGCGTGGGAGTCCGAGACATACTTCGCTTCACCGTGGGCCGTTCCGGGAATAGCAAACATCGCCTCCGCAGCGCTAGGAGTTGTCTTGCTGTGGCGCAAGCGCAACTCCCCTAACCACATAGGATTATCTAGATGGATTTCAGCTATCCCTGCCGTTGTTATTGTTCTGACAGCGCTATGGGTCTTCATTCTTCTAATCTCAACGAGAAGCAGTGCCTGAAAGAGTGCCGAGGCAACGAAATGGCATTGGAGACGCGACCTGAAAGGAAACCATGGGGAGGAAAAGTAAGGGGTTTAGGCGCCGACATCAATTCCCGCTGATTGACGACTCCGCTCGACTTGCTGGCTGGTCAAGGGTTCGAATCCCTTCACGCCCGCCAGTCACCTCTCGGAAAAGACCATAGGGGAGGAAAGGCATATTGTCAGAGTTTGGGAGTTCTCTTGACGAAGCGTGAATTGGTCTTGCTGTTGATAGCTATTCCATTTGTGGTGCTCATTATTCTTGGGGCCATCGCTGTTCTGCTCGCCTCCACAGTCTTCTGGGTGGAGGGAAAAGGAAGGATCTTCTACGGCCCACTGGGCGTTCCTGGGATTCTTGCGATGCTCGCCGGCGTAGTAGGTGTCTTCTCGGTCGTGTTCTTGAACATGCGGCGAAAGAGATTGATGCCATCTGCCGGAAGAAGCCCATAGGTGGGAAGAAGAAAGGGGTTTAGGTCCGAGCTCAATCCCTGCTGATTGACTGTACGAACCCGACCTACTGGCTGTGCGCTTCAGCTTATCCTTACATAACTATCTAAGGGTGGCCAGTGTAGTCGGGCTTCTGATCAATCATTGGTGGATTGAGACTTGGGCCGGTCCTAGGTTTCGCTCGGAAAAGCCCATAGGGAGGAAAGGCGATGCGGGCACTGGAGGAGTGAGATCATTCCCAGACGCCTAGTTGTGGCCCTATTGATAGCAGTCTTGTTCACTATGCCTTACTCGACATTAGGAGTCCAGGCGGCGACTGGCAAGGTGACGCTTCTGCCCTGCATAGTCGGGCAGACTGCGCAAGG